>Ga0206681_10000942_pt1 | contig 14164 bp, 5 predicted proteins | sample M150012015metaG_FD_161048 | JGI IMG/M metagenome (GOLD analysis project Ga0206681, IMG submission 161048) | Ammonia-oxidizing marine archaeal communities from Monterey Bay, California, United States - M1 500m 12015 | ecosystem: Environmental > Aquatic > Marine > Intertidal zone | place: USA...
GCAGGTTGTTATGACGTTATTATAACGGATAGTTCGCCAGCAGGATGTTCGCAACTCGTGACGGGTTGTATCACGGATATTGGCGCAGAGGCGCTTATCCCATCTGTTACTGATGTTAGCTGCTTTGGACTTTGTGATGGAGTTATAGATTTGGCATCACCTTGTCTTGATCCGGCATGTACATACGAACTTTTTGACGAATTCGGAACAAGCATTTCAGGACCAGGTGCGGTAACCAATTTCCCTGGTTTATGCGTTGGTGATTACATTGTTTCGGTAGTGAACAATACGGGTTGCCAGACTTTTGAAAACGTGACTGTAGGTGGAACCGGTGAGGTGTTCGCTAATGCAACAATTACAGAACCAAGTTGTGGCGGAGTTGCGGATGGGGAAATATTACTTAATCCTTCCGGTGGAATAGGAGTAACCTATACCATTAACTGGACGAATCCTCCAGCAGGTGCTACCAACCCGGTTACTGGACTAGATCAGGCCGGTGGGCCATATACGGTTACCGTTACTGATGTAAATTCAGGATGTACAAAAGACACTACGATCAATCTGACCGACCCGTCTATCTTAACAGGCACAGAAGAGCATACGGATCCCTTATGTTTTGGTGACTGTAACGGAACAATTACTGCAACCCCAATCGGAGGTACCGCTCCATACGAATATTCGCTTAATGGAGGGTTGTTTCAGCCGAGCCCTGTGTTTACCAGTCTTTGCCCAAGTACAAACACCATTACGGTAAGAGACTTTTTCGGCTGTACCTTCGATATAGCAGGAATTGTGTTGACAGAACCAGACTTATTGGTGTTGTCTGCATCAGGAGAAGATCCGAACTGTTTTAATGCTTGTGACGGTGAATTGTCGGCAAGTGCAGTTGGTGGTGTTGGAACTTATACTTTTACATGGACAGTAGTAGGAGTGGGAGCGTTTCATACTGGGGTTTGTGATGGTACTTATGATGTTACCGTAGCAGATACCAACGGTTGTTCAGCCGGTCCTGAATCGGTCACCATTACTGAACCGCCGGTCATTGACACAACAGATGCTGGAACAGTAGATATTATCTGTAATGGCGATAATGATGGAGAGGCTTTTATAACGGTAACTGGAGGAAATGGTGAATACACCTACTTCTGGGGCCCTTCAGCTTTGCCTGACAATGATACGGTTACCGGATTGCCAGGTGGACTGTTGTGGGTATATGTTGAAGATTCTTCTGGATGTACAATGGACACGATTTTCATGACGATCAATGAGCCGTCAGCAATAACAGCAACTTCGAGTTCGGTATCAGCAACTTGTCTTCTTGACAATGGTACCGCGACGATTAATCCAACTGGAGGTACACCGGGCTACACGTATCAATGGGATGCAAATACGGCTCCACCGGCTCCCGGTCAAACCACGCAAACTGCTGTGAACCTTGCAGCAGGCTCGTATGATGTGGAAGTTACAGACTTGGCAGGTTGTATTGATACGTTCAATGTGGCTGTAAGCAATATTACTGCTCCAACAATTGTGATAGACTCAGTAACCGATGTTTCTTGTTTTGGAGCATCTGATGGCGCTATTGAAACTACAATTTCCGGAGGTACTTTACCATATACCATTTCGTGGACTCCAGGAGGAGGAGCGACTGAGGATACAACAGGGCTGGCCACTGGATTTTATCAAATAACTGTTACGGACGATGATGGTTGTATAATTATAGCTGACACTACTGTTGCTACCCCGGCACTTATCGTTGGAACAACAAGCGGAACAGATCCGCTTTGTAACGGAGATTCTACAGGAACTGCTTCCGTTACCCTTGCCGGAGGATCCGGAGGGTACACAATAGAATGGTTTGACACAACGGGAACGACTACAGGACAGACAACGGTAACAGCCATTGATCTGCCTGCAGGATGTTACTACGCAGTGATCGCCGATTCGGCAGCACTTTCATGTAGTGTTCTTTCAGACACGATCTGTTTAACAGATCCCGCTGTGATCTCGTTTACAACAGCCAGTATAGACATGAGCTGCTTTGGGACTTGTGACGGTGAGGTATCATGGACCGCTTCAGGTGGAGTAGGTGTAATCACTTCCGACCTGTATCTGGTAGGAACACCTGATGTTTTACAAATTGATAGTACAATTCTGTGTGATGGTGATTATTTCGTTGTGCACACAGACACGAACTCATGTGTGCAAAGTTCAGATACGGTTACAGTTACCGAGCCATCCTTAATTGTGGGAACCACGACCGGTACGGACCCACTTTGTATTGGAGATTCTACCGGAACTACGTCTGTTGCAATTGTAGGAGGCTCAGGAGGATACGATGTGGAATGGTTTGACACAGCTGGCGTGTCCATTGGACAGTTAACTGATACAGCCGTTAATTTGCCTTCGGGATGCTATTATGCATTGATCACCGATACTGCGGCTGCGGGTTGTAGTGTTATCTCTGACACGGTGTGTATTGTGGATCCACTAGCGATCACTTTTACAACCATTCCTACGGATGCAACTTGTTTCGGAGTATGTGACGGAGAAGTCGCCTGGACTGTTTCAGGAGGTGTTGGTGTCATCACATCTGAATTGTATCTTATTGGGACACCTGATGTATTGCAGGCTGACAGCAGTACACTTTGTCCGGGGGATTATTTTGTTGTGCATACAGATACTAATCTTTGTGTGCAAAATTCGGATACTGTCACAATTTCTGAACCTACATTAATGGTGGGTACAACCAGTGGTACAGATCCACTATGTAATGGGGATTCAACAGGAACTGCTTCAGTTTCAATCGTTGGAGGTTCAGGAGGATATAATGTGGAATGGTTTGATACGTCGGGTGTATCTATTGGGCAGCTGACCGATACAGCGGTTAATTTGCCTGCAGGATGTTATTACGCGGTGATAACGGATACTGCAGCGCTTTCGTGCAGTGTCCTGTCAGATACGTTCTGTTTAACGGATCCGGCTGTGATCTCGTTTACAACAGCAAGCATAGATATGAGCTGCTTTGGCACATGTGACGGCGAAGTTTCCTGGACTGTATCCGGAGGTGTGGGTACTATTACCTCGGAGCTTTACCTTATTGGAACACCGGACGTTTTGCAATTGGACAGTGCAACGCTTTGTGCCGGCGACTACTATGTTTTGCATACCGATACGAACCTGTGTGAGCAGAACTCCGATACGGTTACAGTAACCGAACCGGCTTTAATAGTTGGAACAACGGGTGGTGCAGATCCATTGTGTACAGGCGACAGTACTGGAACTGCCTGGGTTGATATTGTAGGTGGAACTGGAACCTATAGTGTTGTGTGGTACGACACATCCGGAACGGCGATAGGTCAGGTCACAGACACGGCATTTAACTTGCCGGCAGGATGCTATTATGTAGAAATTTCTAATTCGGTAGCCCCACTATGTACGGTATTATCTGACACCATTTGTTTGAGCGATCCTTTGCCGATCACTTTTACAACGACACCTGCTGACGTAACGTGTTTCGATGCGTGCAATGGCAGCGTTGCTTGGACTGCAGCAGGAGGATCGGGGACAATTACTTCGGAGCTGTTTTATATAGCAACTCCAGATAGTTCGTTAGGTACTACCAACCCAACAGATTCACTTTGTCCCGGAGATTACTATGTTGTTCATACGGACACAAACCTGTGCGTTCAGGTTTCGGATACCGTCTCAATAATTCAACCAACAGATCTGGTTGCAGGCATGCCAGTTATCTCTGATGCTAGCTGTGTAGCGGCTTGTAATGGATCTGCCACATTGAACATTTCCGGAGGATCCGGTTCGTATAGCTATAACTGGTCATCGGGCAGTATTGATTCTGCATCGGTTAATGATCTTTGTGTTGGCGTAACGGATGTCCTTGTAACCGATTCCTTAGGGTGTACTGTTTCTCAATCAATAACTATAAACGAGAACAACACGATTACGGGGACTTATGTTACGACAGATGCTGCTTGTGGCTTATGTGATGGGGATGCAACAGTAACTCCGAGTGGCGGTCTTGGTAGCTATGTAATTACATGGTCTGATGGATCAACAGGTATATCACAAGACAGCTTGTGTGCAGGGGTTTACTCGTATGTTATTACAGATAGTGTTGGTTGTTCAGTAACTATGGATGCAGCTGTCAGTAATACAGGTGGTCCAACGAGTGGTGTGGTGAACGTAACTGACGTAACCTGTTACGGCGCTGCTGATGGAACTGCAGACATTACCCCAGCAGGTGGATTACCTCCATACACATATTTATGGGTGCCAGGTGGTGAGACAACAAATTCCGTAACCGGGCTGGAAGCCGGAAGCTATTCTGTTGAAGTAATGGACAGCAACGGATGTATTCTTGTAGAGAATGCTGTTATCGGAAGCCCTGCTGCAATTGAGATCGAGTCATTGGTGATCAACGAAGGTTGTGGTCAGTCTAACGGATCAATTGAGATTGTGCCAAACGGTGGATCAGCGCCTTATACCTATGCATGGACAGGTGGTGCTTTGCCTCCTGATTCGATTCAGTCTGGCTTGGTTGCTGGAATTTACCAGGTTGCTGTTACAGACTTTTCAGGTTGTTCGGACACATTTGACATTGTAGTTAATGCCGTTGCAGGCCCGTCTATTTCACTGAGCAGTGAGGATGCGTCTTGTTTTGGCACATGTAACGGTATCGGAACGGTGGTTGCATCCGGTGGATCCGGATTCTTCTCCTACCAATGGTCTGGCGGAGGAACGAACCCGGCTGATTCAACTCTTTGTGCCGGTATACATACTGTAACCGTCATTGATGATACAACCGGCTGTGTAACTACGAGTTTTGTACTCATCGCTGAACCTGATAGCATATCAATGAGCTTCCCTAATCTTGTTAATGTTACTTGCTTTGGCTTCTGCAATGGAGCAGCAACAGTAGTAGCTTCAGGTGGAACTCTGCCATATTCATACACATGGCCGGGAACTGGAACAACAGCTTCAGACAGTTTATTGTGTGCAGATACTCTTGTAGTTAATGTGACAGATGGCGCAGGATGTACACAAACAGAGGAGATCATAATTTTGGAACCTACTCCAGTATCGATTGCCCTTGACAGCATCAATGCTTCCTGTACCGGAATAGCAGATGGTGGAGTGAATGCAGTTGTTACCGGTGGGACACCAGGGTATTCGTACAGCTGGACAGGAACTACTTCTCCATTACCGGATAACGATACGATTATTGATCTGTTATCAGGAACGTATTACCTGACTGTTACAGATAGCTTGGGTTGCCTGGCAATGGATTCGACCGTAGTTAATGATACGATCTTCGTTGTACCGGACGCAGGACTAGATACAGCAATTTGCTTCGGAACAGGACCTTTGACCTTAACCGGTAGCGGTATGGCGGTTTCCTTTGAATGGTATGACATGAACGGAGCACAAATTTCAGCTGCAGATACGTTGGATGTAGACTCAACGGGTTGCTATATACTTCTTGGAATTGACGGCATCTGTTCAAATATGGATACAATTTGTGTAGTGATAGATTCATTGCCTGTACCAGACGCAGGAGAAGACTACCTGTTGATATCCGGGCAATCGGTCGTAATTGGTGGCTCACCAACTACTGATCCACTATTCGATGTGTTCTGGTTCCCGCCAAACTATTTGGATGACACGAATGCAATGAACCCATTTGTTATGGCAATTGACACTCCAACAGTGTACATTGTGATGGTAACAGATACCAATGGCTGTGTGGGTTATGATACAGTTTTCGTTGACCTGTATCCGGATATATTCGCACCAACTGGGATTTCTCCAAACGGTGATGGTATTAATGATGATTGGGAGATCGACTTTATAGGTGAATACCAGGATTGTCAGGTAGAGGTTTACAACCGATGGGGTCAGCAACTATTCTACAATCAAGGATACACCCAAAGATGGGATGGAAGATACAACGGAAAAGATCTTCCTGAAGGAACATATTACTACGTAATTAGATTAAACCACCCAGCGTACCCAGAGCCTTATACGGGACCTGTGACAATTTTGAGATAATATGAAAAGTTTATATACAATCATTATCGTTCTAGCAGTTAGCTGGAGTTATGGTCAGCAGCTACCGCAGTACAGTCAGTATTTGTTCAATGACTATGCATACAATCCTGCAGTTGGAGGAAGGTATACTTATATTGATGTCAAATCCAATCATAGATATCAATGGGTGGGGATTACGGATTCCCCAAGGACATATACACTGAGCGCGCATGGGCCTTCGAAGAACAGAAAACATGGTTTCGGCGGATACTTGGTAACAGATCACGTTGGACCAACACGAAGAACCGGTTTTCAAGCTTCTTACTCGTACCATTTCAAGTTGACCAAGGACATTAAGCTTTCTTTGGCCTTGAGTGCAGGATTTTTACAGCTGAAGATAGATGGACATAAGATACAAATGCATGATCCCGGAGACAATGTAATTGTTGATGGTATTATGACGTCGGTCATCCCCGATGCCAAATTTGGCTTCTATTTATATCACGACAATTGGTTTTTCGGAGTTTCTGCTCCCCAAATAATACGAAGCAAAGTAAACTTCAGAACTTATGGGTATTCGAACTCGTCGTTGGATGATCATTATTACGCTTGTGGTGGATACAAATTTAAACTGGGTGATTTCGCAGTTGAACCATCTGTACTGATCAAATATGCCGATCCCGCCCCAATGCAAATCGATGCAATGGCCCGAATTATCTACAAGAATAATTTATGGCTTGGAGGTGCTTATCGAACAAACGATGCGGTTTCTACCATGATCGGATATACTTATAAGAACAATATAATGTTAGGATTCAGTTATGATTTCACAACTACGAACTTGAAGAATTACAGTAGTGGAGTGTATGAAGTAATGTTGGGTATCAAATTTACCCGGGATCATACATTTGATAAAAAGAAAAAGAAAGAAACAACTGAATAAGGCACTTCGTGAAGTACGCATAATTTGAAATCCGTTTTGTATTATCTATAGAACGGATTTTACTTTTACAGACAGAAAATGTAAATATCTTAATGCTATGAAAAAGTCAGCGTTTGTTTTTTTATCTGTTTTAATCTGTTGTTCATATGGTGCGCAAACTACACAGATCGTAAGAGGGAAAATAGTAGATAAAGAGTCTCAATATCCTCTTGATGGTGCAACGATAACATTAGTGAACGGAGAGAATAACAGGGTAGTTTCTAATGCAGAAGGTAAGTTTAGATTGGAAGGGGTTCCTGTAGGAAGGCAAAGTATTGAGGTGGAATATACATTCTACAAAACCAGATTTATATCACTGATCGTAACGGCCGGTAAGGAAATTGTTTTGAGCATTGATATGGAAGACGCATTCACCGAAATAGAAGGAGGCGTTGAAATTATTGCAAGAAAGAATGGGGATCTAAACAATGAAATGGCCAGTGTTTCCGGAAATTCATTCTCTGTAGAAGAAACTGATCGATACGCAGGTTCAAGGTCCGACCCGGCCAGGATGGCTTCCAACTTCGCCGGAGTGCAGGGAGCCGATGACTCCAGAAACGATATTGTCGTTCGTGGAAATTCTCCGGCCGGTGTTTTATGGCGAGTTGAAGGGATTGATATTCCCAACCCTAACCATTTTGCCATTTCCGGGACATCTGGAGGTGCGGTTAGTATTCTCAATAATAAGACCATGTCTAATTCTGATTTCTTTACGGGTGCCTTTCCTGCAGAATATGGGAATAGTACAGCCGCTGTATTTGACCTGAAACTGAAAAACGGAAATAATGAAAGCCATGAATATACCTGGCAATTTGGCTTTTTGGGAACAGAGCTTATGGGGGAAGGGCCACTTAGCAAGAAATCGAATTCTTCCTACTTATTTGCGTATAGATATTCAACAGTTTCAATTTTCTCCCTACTTGGTATAGACATTGGGACATCGGCAGTGCCAAAGTATCAGGATCTATCATTCAAATTGAATTTTCCGCTCAAGAGTGGGGCAAACCTGGCAATATTTGGAATAAATGGAATGAGCGACATTGACATCCTGATCAGTGACCAGAACGACCCAAATGAGGTTGACCTGTATGGTGAGAATGACCGGGATCAATTATTTGGAACACGTTTGGGTATTTTTGGCATGACCTTTTCCAAGGCGTTAAACGAAAAAACCTTTTTGAAATCAACTACTTCTGCATCAATTCAAAATCAACATACGGATCATAATCTGGTTTTCAGGCATATTGATTCAACACTTTCTTCACCGATGTTTGTTTTGGATTCTACAAGACACCTGATGAGTTATTGGTTCACAGAAAGTAAGTTTTCCAATTATACGGCAATCAACAAGAAGTTCAGCAAGAATGATGTGTTAAAGGTGGGTTTGAGCACAGATTTCTACTTATTCGATTTTAGAGACAGTATTGATAATGTTGGGAATCAGGATTGGTTGGTAAGATGGGATTACCAGGGTTCAGCGTTCATGCTGCGTCCATTTATTCAATGGAAACACAATTTCAACAAGAATACAACGATGAACCTGGGATTACATCAAACTTATTTCTCACAAGGCAATGCGTACAGCTATCCTGAACCCAGATTCGGATTGAATTTCCGTTTCAAGGACAATCAATCCATTAATTTTGGTTGTGGTCTGCATTCTCAGATCCAGCCTACTTACACTTATTTTTACCTGAATGATTCTAATGGTTCCGAAACTATTCCGGGAAATGACCAGTTGGGACTATCAAGAAGTGCACAAGTAGTTCTGGGATACGATAGGGCGCTTGGCGATAATGCCAGATTAAGATTGGAGACGTATTACCAATACTTGTTTGGTATTCCTGTTTCAAGGAATGAATTGAATTCGTTATCTATGATCAATGCCGGAGGCGGATTTTCTCGGTTCTTTCCGACACAGCTGGACAATAGTGGAACCGGACGGAATTATGGGTTAGAAATGACCATCGAAAGAAGGTTTAACAAAAGCTATTACTTCATGCTTACCGGGTCATTGTACAATTCAATTTTTATTGGAAGCGACGGAGTGGAAAGGAACACGGATTTCAATGGAAATTTTGCGCTAAACGGACTATTCGGATGGGAAAAGAAATTAAAGGAGCGGAATACTATTGGAATAGGAACTAAGATCACGTGGGCAGGAGGAAAGCGCTATGGAAATATTGACACATTAGCTTCCAACGCCGCATTAGAGGTTATTTTTAAGGACGTAGGATACAATGAGAAACAGTTTCGAGATTATTTCAGAGCAGATCTAAAGCTCAACTATAAGATCAATGGCAAAAGAAAGAACATTACTCACGAAATTGCGGTTGACCTGGTAAATCTAACTGCACAGCAGAACATTCTTAATATTACATATGCGCCGGGAAATATTTCAGGAACACCATTTGTTGAAAATTATCAGCTGGGAAGGCTACCAATATTTTATTATAAAATTGACTTTTAAAAGTATAGGGAAGCATAACTGCTTACTTTTGCGACGATGGAGGAATACTTTGCGTATGGTCTTGCACTAGTGATTGGTGTTGTTATGGGGATGATCGGTGGTGGAGGATCTATCCTGACAGTCCCCGTATTTGTGTATCTACTGGCTATGGATGAGGAACCGGCTACAGCTTGTTCCTTATTTGTTGTGGGGATTGTTGCCCTTGTAGGTGGAACAAGATACATGCTAAAAAAACAAGTTGATCTTTTAGCTGCGGTTGCCTTCTTGATACCTTCCGTTCCGGCAGTCTACCTTACCAGAAAATATCTTGTTCAGGCAATTCCTGAAGCAATATTTACGAATGAATGGATCGATTTTACTAGAGGGACGTTCATGATGTTGCTTTTTTCGATTGTAATGATCATTGCGGCGATTTCAATGTTGCGGAATCCAAAAAAGACAATTGAACAGGAAGGTCCGGGCCTGTTTGCTGCTAAATTTTCGGATTATTTCAAAATATTTATTGAAGGTGCAGTTGTAGGAGTAATTACGGGTTTAATAGGCGCCGGAGGTGGGTTTTTGATCGTGCCGGCCCTTGTACTGTTCGCAAAAATCCCCATGAGAATTGCTATAGGTACATCTTTAGTTATAATTGCTGTTAAAAGTCTTATTGGCTTCCTTGGCGATCTTGGGCACGGTTACCCAATTGACTGGACATTCCTCATAATATTTTCAGTAATAGCTATAATTGGCTTGCTTTTAGGCGTCTTTTTCAGTGCTTATGTGTCTTCCAAACAGTTAAAAAAAGGCTTTGGATGGTTTGTTTTATCCATGGCTGTTGTAATTTTGCTGAAAGAGTTGTTATAATGTGTAAGTTAACTTTTTGACTGATTAGTGAGTGAAGTGGAAAATATGAAAGTAGAACAAATATATACGAATTGCCTTGCTGAGGCGGCTTATTACATTGAATCAAATGGGGAGGCTGCAATAGTTGATCCGTTGCGAGAAGTACAGCAGTATGTTGATATGGCTGAAAGGAATGGGGTTAGAATAAAGTACATCTTTGAAACACACTTCCATGCTGATTTTGTTTCCGGTCACCTTGATCTGGCAAAACAAACAGGTGCTGAAATCGTATTTGGTCCGTCTGCCGAAACAGGATTTGATGCTATCATTGCTGAAGATGGACAGGAATTTTCGATCGGAGATGTGTCATTAAAAGTCCTTCATACTCCGGGTCATACGTTGGAGAGCTCTACATATTTACTGAGAGATCTGCAGGGGAAAGATTATTGTATTTTCACAGGAGACACTTTGTTTATTGGTGACGTGGGCAGACCGGATCTGGCTATCAAAAGTACTTTAAGTCAGGAAGACCTTGCGGGTATGCTATATGATTCAATACGCACAAAAATAATGCACTTATCAGATGAGGTAATTGTTTACCCGGCGCATGGCGCAGGCTCCGCATGTGGAAAAAACATGAGCTCGGAGACCTTTGCAACATTGGGAAACCAAAAGAAAAACAATTACGCTCTCCAAAATATCAGCAAAGAAGAGTTCATCCAGGAGCTTACAACTGGCATATTGCCCCCACCGGCATATTTTCCAAAAGCAGCCATGTTGAACAAAAATGGATATGAGAACATTGAAGAAGTTGTAACTGCAGGTACAACTAAGCTCACGCCTGAAGATGCTTTAAAGTGTCAGGAAAACGGCGCATTGATACTGGATACAAGAAGCAAAACGGAGTTCCACAAAGGCTACATAAAAAATTCAATATTCATTGGCATCGATGGGGGATTCGCTCCCTGGGTTGGGACTGTGGTTCTTGATAATCAGCAGGAGATCGTTATTCTGGCGGAGGCAGGCAGACAAACTGAGGTTGCCACTCGCCTGGCCCGTGTCGGATACGACAATTCGATTGGATACATTGAAGGTGGATACAGGGCATGGGTAGATGCAGGCTTGGAAACGGATGCTATAACCACGATCCCCGCTACGGAATTACAACAAATAGTTAGTGATTCATCGATCAATTTGATCGACACAAGAAAACCATCTGAATACGAAGCGCAGCATGCGAAAATTGCTTCAAACAACCCATTGGACTTTATTCACGCGCAATTGGATAGATACAATAAAGACGAGAAATATTACGTGCATTGCCGAAGTGGTTACAGGAGCCTGATCTATACTTCCATCCTGAAGAAGAACGGAATCCATGATGTTATTGACGTTGATGGAGGATTTATTGCAATGGAACAAACGGGAATTGAAATGATCGATCTCAGCTGTTCGTCGGGAAATTAAACTCTCTTGGAAGCGCCTCAAATCGATACCCCTCTGAGCTCAGCGCTTTGAGTATCCTGGGTAGTGATCCCAGGACCGTTTTTGATGATTTTATGCTGTCGTGGAAAACGATTATACTGCCGGAGGTAACATTATCGACTACATTCTGGAAACAGATTGCCGGATCAACATTCGGGTCAAAATCTCCGGACAGTATGTCCCACATGACAATTGAATACTTGTCTTTCAGTTTTCTTACCTGAGCTCTTTTGATTTTCCCATACGGAGGACGAAACAAGTTGCTGTCAATAAGCTCTGAAGCTTTTTCAATATCTGATAAATAGATCTCCGTACTTGTTGACCAACCGTTGTAATGCTTATATGAATGGTTTCCTATTGTATGTCCGGCTGCTTTATAAAGATCAAGATAAGTTGGGTGCTCCTGTACATTTTCCCCAATTAAGAAAAAAGTTGCCTTTGCATCGAATCGGGATAATATAGCTAAGATCTTATCTGTGATCTCTGGTGTCGGACCATCATCGAATGTCAGATAGACTATTTTTTCACCAACATTTACATCCCAAACTAGGCTGGGATATAGTGGTTTTACGATATCCGGGGTTTTAACAAAATACACTATGTCTTACTGATATAGATGGGGCATCCAATTGTGAACCAATTCGGGCGGGAAGGTGCTTCGGTTCTTCAGCATATTGATATAGTTGTCCTTCTGCTTTCTGTCTTTTGTTGCTCTCAACATTCTGTTCATCTGTTGTCCAATGTCCGAAATCAGAATTCTGTAATCCGAATCATATAGGATCCCATAATAATCCTTATCATCTACTTCTTGATTGCTTTGCTGAGCAATACGATATTTCGTTATGGTTTCTTCCGGAATTGATGACTGACGTATCAGCTCAAGATGGTAAAGTGCCTTACCCAATTCCTTTAATTGTGCACCTGACCAATGCTCATCCAGTTTTGAAAAATAACGAATATCGTCTATCCTGTTATTGACCAGTATTAGAGCAGTTGAGTCGACTTTTGCTGCTAATATTGTGTCATTGGGGTTCTCATGCTTCAGATCAAAATAATGTCTGACCAGGTAGTGATACACAGCATCATCAGGCGCAACATTGTTCAATGGCATGACCTCAAAACAACGGTCAAGAACCTCTTCAGCCTTTTTAAATTTATCTTGCCTTACAATGGAGTCTGACGCGTTTCTGCCGTTATCGATCAGCTCACTTGCAAATCCGGAGAACTGAAAGCGGAGATTACGGACCATTCTTAATGTATAGTAGTCCACAAAAACATCAGGATCCTGCATGTTTCCAAAGGCAAAGTTCGTCATGAAATTATCATAGGTCTTTTTTTCATTGAATGTATAGGAGTCTGTACCGAATGGTACTTTACCTGATATTCGGTATGGAGACAGCTTATAGGTAAGACCTTCCATTTGGAAATACTTCTGGAGGTCTCCGTGAGCAGCAGCATTTCCTGCAAAGTAGATCGGTCGGGTCCAATCGTAATGGGCAAGTAGATCAAGTACCATGAGATCTGACTTGATCATCGTTCCCTTAATGGTCCAGGTCAGCTCATCTTCAAGCGGCAGATCAATAGTATTGGTATCGGCAATCCCATATTTAATTGCATTTGCCTTATTGACCGGGATCTTTACTTTTTTCTGAACATAAACGTATTGCTCTTTTTTCACATTGGGCAGTTTTCTCCGACTACTGGGTTCCATGATCCGGTTGTAAACATCAATTGCCGGCACATGCGTTGCTGAAGCTCGTTTGTCGGGGTCGTAATGATAAACAACATCTCTGGTTCCCTGTCTGTACTGGTATTCTTTCGCCGTAAAGGGTACAGGTTCAGAGTCATATGCTTTTCGTACACTTTGGTTCACGTGCCAGTCAGTACCGAGTAAGCTCAAATTAACTACCCGAACATCCGTTCTGTATTTTTCAACTTCCTGGACGTACCATAGCGGGAAGGTGTCGTTATCTCCATGGGTAAATAAAATGGCATTCGGATCACAAGAATCCAGATATGCTTTGGCAATATCTCGTGCGGAATATCTGTTGGATCGGTCGTGATCGTTCCAGTTTTGCATGCCCATAAGTATCGGGACTACCGCGGTGAACAAAAGCACAACTATTGCCCGACCCATCTCCGGAATTTTTTTCAAGAGCAACATTAATGCGATCAAAATGACGGCAACCAAGGTCATGTACAACACCGATAATCCGAAGGCCATACTTATTACAATTGTGATCAATCCTACCGCAGCTCCAGAACCTGCAATGAGACCTACATTTTTCCAGTTGATCTTTCTTGCGAGATCGTACAATGCCCACACGCCGACACCGATCCATATTGAAAATGCA
>Ga0206681_10000945_pt1 | contig 14146 bp, 13 predicted proteins | sample M150012015metaG_FD_161048 | JGI IMG/M metagenome (GOLD analysis project Ga0206681, IMG submission 161048) | Ammonia-oxidizing marine archaeal communities from Monterey Bay, California, United States - M1 500m 12015 | ecosystem: Environmental > Aquatic > Marine > Intertidal zone | place: USA...
AAAATCAAAGTTGAAGCAACAATCACTAAAGACACAATTGATGTGTTCAATGGTTATCTTCAACTGACAAATGTATATGTGCAGAATGATGTGCAACACTTCTATGAATGTGTTGTGTTCAGTTCTGTTTCTACTTTGGGACAAGTTCTTGAAGGAAAAGATTTGTCAGAATTTGACTGGTCAAGCTATGACCACACAATGAACTTTGACAATGTGACTGAATCCATGAACAGAGCATCAACACCATTGTTGTCTGGTAATATTGTCTATTCATTGTATGATTATGGTTCATATATGTTTGGTGGTGGTGCTGAAGGGAACATTGGTGATGAAGACACACCAATCAGTGTTCTGAATTTAAGACCACAAATCAGACTGAACAAGGTCATTGCAAAGGTGTTGAATGAATCTGGGTTCACTTATGAATCAACATTCCTTGACACAACAATGGATGACTTGTACATGGATATGAATGTTGGTGGTGATGGTGCAGTCACAAATGTGAATGAAGACTACTACAAAGTGCGTGTGTATGCAGATGGAAATCAAACATTCACTGCATCAAATGGACTTCACACCATCATCAATGATGACAATTCAAATGAAAACTACACAAATGAATCATCAGAATACAATGAAACTTCTGGTGTGTATTCACCATCAAACTTGTGGTCAATGCATCAGTGGTCAATCAATTGTCAGTTCAGTGGTGCATCTGCTTTAAATGGAACAACATATCAAATCTTGTTGTATGATGTGACTGATGATGTGGTTGTTTCATCATCACCAGTTTTGACAATGGCATCTGGTGAAGGTGGTGCAATGACTGGTGCAGTATCTGATGCAATCAACACATCACATGAATATGAAGCAAGGGTGTTGATACTATCATCAACAGATGAAACAGAAACCATCACAATTGATTCTGGCTTTGTCAGATTCTTTCCAAAATCATATTCATTGACTGGTGTGCTAATTGACTACAATGCAACCATCACATTCAGAGCAGACAAGAACTTTCCAAAAATCAAAGCACTTGAATTCATCAAGTCGGTTGCAACAAAGTTCAACTTGGTCATCATACCAGATGAACAACAACCAACACACCTTCATATCACACCATACAAAGACTGGATTGAACAAGGGAATGAACTTGATTGGACTTCAAAATTGGATGTCAGCAAAGATGTTCAATTGAAGCCAACAACAGACTTGCAATCAAAATCAATCATCTTCACAGATGACAAGTCAGAAGACTTCATGAATGGGTTGTTTCTTCAGTCTGCTGGAAGAATCTATGGTTCACAATATGTGGACAATACATCATCAGACTTTGGAAAGGACAAACAAGAAGTCAAGACCATATTCAAACCAACAATCACATCATACATTCCAAACACTGGAATAAGAAGTTGTGTTTGCTACAATGACAACAATGCAGTTGCTGGAATTAGATTGTCATTCTATTGTGGATATGGTTCTGGTGACAATGCTTTTGACCATGCGTGGTTCATTGGTCAAGGTTCATCAGCAGTTGAATTCACTTCATTTCCTATCTTCCAGAACTATGAAGATGCAGTGGTGACACCAACATCAAACTGCTTGACATTTGCTGGTGAATCATCTGGTGCATTAGGGTTTCCAATTCCATTGAATGGTGCTTATTCTGTGTACTGGAAAAGGTTCATGGAAGAAACATATTCAAAGGAAGCAAGAATTCTGACTGGAACATTCAGACTGACTGCAATGGATGTGATGTCAATGAATTTCAATGACCAGATATTTGTCAAGAACACTTGGTTCAGATTGAACAAGATTTCAAACTATCCATTGACTGGTGTTGGAAATTGTAGTGTTGAACTTGTGAAGGTTGAAAGGGTGAACACAATTGATGCATCTGGAAACACTTGCACATCATCACCAGCTTATTCACTTGCATCTGGTCAAGTGATATTTCAAAACACAACAACTGGTGTGACTGAATCAACAACAGAAGAATGTTGTGAAACATTTGGTCTTTTCTGGCAATCTGGAAAATGTTGGAATCAAACAACAGACCCAAATCCAGAAGACCCAGAACCAGAACAATCAAGTGAATTTGTTCTTGGTGGAAACAATGGTTCAAATGGTGTCTTCAATCAGATACTTGGAAACAACAATTCTGCATCAAATTTCACTTCCATTTCTGGGAACAATAATGTGGTGAAGAATTCATCAAACAACAATTCAGTATCTGGAAACAAGAACACAATCAGTGGTCTGGTGAATTATTCTGAAATCAAAGGAAACAACAACATCATCAATCCATATTCATTGAACTTCAGTGGAAATAGTTTTGATGTGTATTCAAGACAACAATTCAGTGGTGTTTCCATTTTAGGTGATTACACTCAACCAATTGGTTCTGGTGACACAATCATCAGTGGTGGTGCAGATAGTCTGTACAACAATGTTGGAAGGGCATCTTCTGGTCATATAGTTGGACAAGCATGGACAACAAATCAAGAATCAATTCTGATTGGTCAATCTGGTGAATTCACTGCATCCACATATCAAGACTTTGCATCCAATTGTTTCAGATTGGAATTTCCAAATATGATTGCATTTGAAATCACAATCACTGGTCATGGTCGTGGAACATCTTCAAGCATATCACAACAATATTCATTCAGAAAGTATTCTGGTGTGATTCAGAATGCAACCAATTCTGGAAGACCAATGGTTCAGAAGTTCACATTGGACACACAAAAAGAAGACCCAGACTTCACCAACTATTCTTTTGCTATACCAACTGCAACTGCATGGTTTGAAGGTGGTGAATATGTCAATGATGGGATGTTCTATTTCACACTTGAAACAAATGGATGTTCAAAGTTGGACAATGTTGATTGGACAATTGACTTCAAGTACACATTGACTGGTGTGCAAAACGTTTCAAGAAGTGGTGGTCAAAGAATCTTTTCACCAACTGGAATCACTGGTTGTTTGCTTTGGGTGGATTCAGCAGACCCAGACACCATCACACATTCATCTGGTGATGTTTCACAATGGGATGACAAGAGTGGAAACAATCATCACTTGACACAATCTACATCAAGCTATAAACCAACATTCAATCAAGACTTCTTGAATCCAGCAATGGAATTTGATGGAAACAATCAAGTGCTTGGAAACACAGATGCTGGTTTGATTAATGCATCAGATGATGAAAACACCATGTTTGTAGTTTTTGAATCAACCAATGCAACAACATCTGGAAGTGGTCAGACACTTGCTGGAATTTGTGAAAGGGGAAGACAATACTATGGAATGAATATCAATTCAACAACTGCTGGTTCTGGTGCAACTGCATTCATGAACAAGTCAGCACAAGACTATTCATGTGGTGTTTCAACTATTCCTTCAACAATAAAACAAGTGGTGATTGGAACAAGGGCTGGAACAACCAGACAAGTATTTGACCAAGAATCAAACACAGACACAAAAACAAACTCAACAGACACAAGTCAAGACATGTTTTCAGTGGGTGCGTCATGGGAATCTGGAAGAACACCATCAGCAGACTATGATGGTAAAATATATGAAGTCATTGTCTATGATAGCAAATTGACAGAATCACAAAAAAATCAAGTGTTGAACTATTTACAATCAAAATGGAACACATAAAAATCAGAACAGAAAAGAAGTTGGATTGGACAAAAGTGAATCTTCCAAAGTTGGACTTCACACCAATGTTTGATTATTGGACTGGTGCAATGCACATCATTCCATCAGCACTTCAGAACTTGCCACATGAAGCATATCAAAACAATAAAGTCTTGACATGGTATGACAAGCAGAAACAAAACAATGACAAAGTGATGGATGAATTCAAAAGAATATTCAAATGGAAAAGATAGTTGTTGATATAGAATTCAAGACCAATGTCCAGAAGATTTCAAAAGATTTGGATTCTGTGAAAGATTCACTTGCAGAAACGAATGACAATCTTGATGGAATTGCAAAGACTGGAAAGTCAACTGATGGTGCATTGAAAAAAATGTCCAAAGGTTTCAAAGGCATGGGACTGGCAATGAAGACACTTGGTGTTGGACTTATCATTGAAGCATTCAATTTTTTGAAAGATGTGATGATGCAGAATCAATCAGTGATGGATGGTGTTGCAGTGGTCACAGAAACACTTGGTGTGGTATTCAATCAAGTCACATCAGTTGTCACAGATGTATTTGATGCAGTGTCAAAATCATCTGAAGGATTTGAAGGTCTTCAAAAAGTGATTGGTGGTCTGATGACAATTTCAGTGACACCACTGAAGTTGGCATTCTATGGAATCACACTTGCAGTTCAAGAAGGACAATTGGCATGGGAACAATCATTCTTTGGTGATGGTGACCCAGAAACCATTGCACAACTGAATGAAAAGATTGTTGAAACAAAAGACAATCTGAAAGATGTGGTGACTGATGTTGTTGATGCTGGAACAACCATTGCACAAAATATTGGTGAAGCAGTGACAGAACTTGGTTCTGTGGTTACAATAGCAACTGAAACTGCAACTGAAGGAATCAAAGATATTTCACTTGCTGGTGCATTAGCAACTGGAAAAGCACTTGCAGATGCAAAGAAGAATGAAGAATTGCTTGAAGTATTAAGGTCTAAACAACAACTTCAAAGTCAACTGGAAGCTGAACTTCAAAGACAAGTTCGTGATGACATATCAGCAACCTTTGAAGAAAGAATCAAAGCCAATGAAAAACTTGGAAAAATACTTGAAGAACAGACAGAAAAAGAAAAGGTCATTGCAGATGAAAAAGTGAGAATTGCAGAACTTGAACTTTCAACCAATAAAACTTCAATTGAACTTCAAACTAAATACCAACAGACACTTCTTGAACAGATTGACATTGATGAAAGAATTGCTGGTCTAAGGTCTGAACAATTGACTAATGAACAAAGTCTAATAAAAGAACAAGCAGAATCAATCAACACTTTGACACTTGCAACAATGTCTGCAAGGGAACAAGAACTGGAATCACTAAAGCAAGACTATAATGCAAAGAAACTTCTTGCAGAACAATCTGGATTTGACATTTCTGAAATCACAAAACAATACAATCAATTAGTTCTTGATTCAAATCAGAAATTTGCACAAGAAGATTTGGACATTCAAAAGAAACTTGATGATGAAAAGAAAGCACAACAAGAAGCAAATCTTGATGTGTTGCAGAATACAATCAAGATGGCTGGTGACTTATTTGAAGAAGGAACTGCAATGTCAAAAGTGTCTGGTGTTGCAAGTGCAACCATTGACACATGGAAAGCGGTGAACATGGCTTTGGCATCTGCACCACCACCATTGTCATATGTGTCTGCTGGGTTGTCATTGGCAACTGGTTTGAAGTCGATTAAAAATATTCTTGCAGTAAAAACAAAGAAATCAACTGGTGCATCACAACCAACTGGTGACACATCACTTCCATCTGGCGGTGCAACAGAATCACTTGCTGACTTATCTGGATTGCCTTCAATCACAGAACAATTCAATTCACAATTTGGACAAGAACAACCAGTTCAAGCATATGTGGTTGAACAAGATGTCACAAGCAGTCAACAAATCAACACAATGATTCAACAGAAATCTACACTTTAAAAACCAAAATCATGACAAAAATAGTTGAACTAATTATCACAGAAGAAGACAAAGAATTCATTGATGGTGTTTATGCCATCAGTCTTGTTGAAGACCCAGCAATGGAAGAACACTGGATTGCTTTGAATAAGCAACAAAAGAAGATTCAATGTGCAACAATAGATGAAGACAAAAGACTTCTGATTGCACCAGCATTGATTCCAAACAAACAAATCTTCAGACTTGCAGAAGATGGTTCTGATTTCTATTGTTGGTTTAGTGCAAAGACTATCAAGAAGGCATCTGAATTGTTTCTTCAAAGAAAGCACCAGCATGATGCAACATTTGAACATGAACAAGAAATCAGTGGATTGTCAGTTGTGGAATCATGGGTGAAGGAATTTGAGATTGACAAGTCAGTGAAATATGGCTTTGAACATCTTCCAGTGGGGACATGGTTTGTCACAATGAAAGTTGACAATGATGAAGTCTGGGCAAAAGTAAAAGAAGGCGTTGTGCAAGGTTTTTCAATTGAAGGTTACTTCACTGACAAGTTGCAACAGATGTCTTCTAAGAATGAAGAAGAAGAACAACTACTGGCAAGAATCAAAGCAATCATCAAAAGTGATTGTGCAAACAAGTAGAATTGCCATCTAATTGTTGAAAAATTAAATTTAAAAGTGAACTATGTCACAAACATTGAACAAAATCAAAGCACTTCTTGGAATGCATGATGAAGTTTCTTTGATGGCTGAAGCTAAACTGGTGGATGGAACTGCTATTGGAACAGATGCAGAAGCATTTGAAGATGGTGTTCTTGTTTTTGTACTTGGTGAAGATGGTGAGAAAATGCCACTTCCATCTGGTGCATATGAACTGGAAGGTGGAATTGTCATTGAAGTTGTAGATGGTGAAATTGTTTCTAAGAAAGAAGCAGAATCATCAGAAGCAGTTGAAGAAGAAATGTCATCTGAAGAAGAAGTTGTTGAAGAAGAAAAGCAAGAAGTGGACTTGTCTGCTTATGCACTGAAATCTGACATTGCATCAAGCATGGAATTGATGATGGAAGAAATCAGTGGATTGAAAGAACAGATTGCAGAACTATCAGCAGTCAAAGAAGAACTTTCAAACACTAAAGAAGAACTTTCAAAGGTGTCAAAATTGAGTGCAGAAAAGTCATTCAAGCACACACCAAAAACAAATGCAAAGGTTGAAGAAGTGAATATGTCTTCAATGAATTCTGATGAAAGAATCTTTGCAATATTTAACAAAAACAAAAACTAAAAAAATGGCTTTAGATATTAAATTGGCAAGTCCTTCAGTTGTTGGTGCGTATGATGGTGAACTGGCTTTGCCATACATTCATGCATCTGTAATTTCTGCACCAACAATTGCAAACAAAAAAGTGACACTTCTTGAAGGTGTCAGATACAGAGCACAAATCCCAGTGATGACCACTTCAAATTTGATTATGAATGGTGCATGTGACTTTGATGATACTGCTTCTACAATGTTGCTTGATGTTTCACTTGAAGTGAAAGACCAAATGGTGAATCTTCAATTGTGCAAGGGTCAATTCCGTACATGGTGGCAAGGTAGTGCGTACAACACAAACAATTCAGTGCCACAAGACTATGCAGATGCAATTCTTTTGTATGTTGCAAAATCAGTTCAAGCAGATGTTGAACACACAATCTGGAATGGTGAAGTTGGTGGTGCAACTGGTTACACTGCTTTTGATGGATTCAAGCATTTAATGGCATCATCAACACAAGCATTGACAAATTCAATTGCAACTGCTGATGGTGTTCTTGATGGTCTTCAAGAAATTATCACTGCAATGCCTTCTGGAATTGTTGGTGACTTTGAGAATACAAAAATATATGTGAATCCAGTGACAATATCTGCATACAATCTTGCAGTTGGTCAGACTGGTGATGGTTACAATTCGGCAGTTTCTGGTGCAAGTCAGAATCAATTTGTTGGATATGAACTTGTTGCATCTGCTGGAATTCCTTCTGGTGAAGCAATGGTTGGTCAAGTTGGAAACTTATTTGTGGGTGTTGGTTCTGCTGATTCTTTAGAATTAGCACAAGCAATTGACATGACACCACTTGATGGTTCAGACAATTACAGAATCACAATGCGTTTTGCAGTGGGTTGTGCAATTGGTGTGGTGGGTGATGCAGAATACTTCACTAACCCAACATAAGAACTGAATATGAAGGTGGGGTTGATTCTTCACCTTCCATTCTTTTCTTTTATTAATATTTAAAAAAAACAAAATGGCTGGATGTATATTGACAAAGGGTCGTGGTTACTTTTGTGGTGGTCAAGTAGGGGGAATCAAGAAAGTATTCTTGACAAACTACTATGATGCTGAAGCAATTGTTGGTGTTACAACTGACACAGATGGTTCAGTTACTGACATAGACACAAAAGCAACTGGTTCTTTGACATTCTTTGAATTTGATTTGGACAGACAATTGTCTTCCTTCAATCAAACAATCACCACTGGAAAAGGTGGTGCAATATCTTATGCACAAGACCTTGAACTTCACATGTCACATGATTCAGAAGAATCATGGTTGCACATGCAGAATGTAGTTGAAGGACTTTGGCAAATTGTTGTTCTTGACAACAATGGTGTGTACTATTTACTTGGAAAAGAAAATGGTGTTGAAGTAGGTGATGGAACATTTGCACATGGTGGTGATGTTGCGTACACAGACTATGTTGGATATGTAGTAACAATGAAAGGTGCTGAACCAATTCCAGCATTCAACTTGTCAACAACATCACCATTCAAGGCGTGGACTGGTGGAACACTTGTTGCATCAGAAACACAATATGACACTGCACAAGTGTAAAAATTTTATCTGTTTTAGTTGTTAGAAACTTGGTGGTGGTGTTAAACCATCACCATTTTTTTTTATCTTTAAGTATATGAAAATCAAGAAGAAACACATTGGAAAAATCATCTGGAAAGGAAGAAGAAGAATTGAACTTTCTGAAGTGATGGATGAAAGAACCATGCAGATGTTGATTGCTGAACATCCAAAGGTTGTTGAAGCAATAAAGAAACCAAAGAAGAAATCTGAAAAAGAAGACACAGATGCTACATCTTAGAAGTTCAAATGGCTATCAGAATATATTTTCACTTGATGTTTTTTCAAGGGTTGTTTCAAACACCATTTCAAACTTTGGGGTGGAAAATGCAAATACAAGACAATACACACCAAACTTCAATTCAGATTCCACACCAAGATTCTACTTCATCAGATTAATTGAACAATTGACTGGCAAAGAATACTGGTCTGAATTGTACTACAATTTTGCTGAAATCAATTTGAACTATCCAAGAAGCCTTGAATTCAAAATATATCTTGATGCATCAGATGAAGACTATCATATCAATATTGATGCTGATGGATTGTACAACTATGAAGTGTATTTGGCAAATTCTGGTGCTGAATCAAAAGATGATTCAAGGGTTGCTGGTATAGTGAATGATGGCATGGCATTAGTTCACAATGCTAACTTTGAAAATGACCACTTCCAGAATTCAGAATTTGGTGTTCAACCTATAACAATACCAACAACAATTTCATACAATGGCTAAACAAGAACAACACTTCAGTGCAGTTGGCAAAGCCTACAAGCTAAGGTCAGCACAAGAATATGTGAAAAGGGGTCAAGACTTTGTGTGGTATGGTGAAGACAACTTGTTTCCACAACACACGAATGATTTATATGAACATAGTGCCACACACAATGCATTGGTGAATTCAATTTCATCATGGATTTATGGCGGTGGACTTGATGCAACAAACAAAGAAAAGCATCCAGAAGACTTTGCAAGATTTCAGAAATTAATCACAAAGAAGATTGGAAAGAATGATGTGCAATTGATGTGCATGGATGTGAAACTTCATGGTGGGTTCTATATATCACTTTCATATTCACTTGACAGAACACAAGTGACTGAAATCAATGTGTTGCCATATGAAACAATGAGAAGTGGTGAAGCAAATGAAGATGGTGATGTTGACTTTTTCTACTATTCCCAGAACTGGCAAGATGGAAGAAGGGCAAAGATTGAAAGATTGAAGTCTTTTCAGCCAGATGCAAAAGCAACATATCCAACACAAGTCTTGTTTGTCAAGATGAATTCAGTTGGTTCATATTACTATCCAAAACCAGACTACATTGGTGCGTGGAACTACATTGAACTTGACAAAAATGTGGCACAATTCCATTTGTCACAAATTGAAAATGGTCTTGCACCATCATACATCATGAACTTTTCAAATGGAATTCCAACAAAGGAAAAGCGTGACCAAATCAAAAGAGAAATTGAAGCTGAACTTTCTGGTTCTGATAATGCTGGTAAGTTTTTGTGTACATTTTCAGATGGCAAAGACACCACACCAGAAATCACACCAGTTCCCTTGTCAGATGCAGACAAACAATACCAATTTCTATCAGAAGAAATCACAAAGAAAGTGATGATTTCACATCGGGTTGTTTCACCAAGATTGTTTGGTGTGATGGATGGTGGTGGACTTGGAAACAATGCTGAAGAATTACAAACTGCATCAGCACTATTTGAACAAGTTGTCATCAATCCATTTCGTGACTTGATTCTTGATGCACTTCACATGGTACTTGCTGAATCTGGCATGAACTTGAAGTTGAAGTTTGAATCATTCAATCCATTTGAAACTGAATTCACAGACACTGAAGAAGAAGTGATTCAAGAAGAAATTGTTGATGATGTAGTTCCACAAGAAGAAGTGGTTCAAGAAGTAGATGTTGAACAAAAAGAAGCATCATACAATGGTGCACAAATTAGTTCAGCAATTGACATCATTGCAAAGGTGCAAGAAGGTATCTTGACAGAAGCACAAGCAATTGTGTTTTTGATTCAATTCTTGCAGTTGCCAGAATCAGTTGCAAAAGGTTTCTTCAGTGATACACCAGAACAATCATTTGCAAAATTATCTGGTGCAAAAAAAAAAGATGACAGACCATTTCTAAGTGATGAAGATGGTGCATTGTTACTTGACCAGCTTGAACAATTTGGTGAAGTGAATGATGATGAAGAATGGGAACTTCTAAGTGAAGAATTCATTGACACAACAAAAGATGGTTTTCACCAGTTCAATATTCTTCCAACAAGTGGGATGGCTGATGCTGATGACAAATCAAAGTGGGGTGATGTTGGATTGTACAAGGTTAGATATGTATATCAAAAGACAAGTGACAAAACACCAACATATTCATCAAGACCATTTTGTGAAAAGATGATGCAAATGACAAATTCAAAAATTGAATGGCGTTATGAAGACATTATTGAAATGTCTGAAATGGGTGTCAATGGTGCATTGTCACAAAGGGGAGATTCAACATACAATCTGTTCTTGTATCAAGGGGGCGTCAATTGTTATCATGGCTGGATGCGTAGAATCTACTTCAGAAAATCAGTTGGTGGAAAGTTCCTTCCAAACAAAGGAATGGACAATGAAAAAAGAGTTGGAAACAATCCATATGTTCAACAGAAAGGAAGTGAATCAATTGCACCAATAGACACACCATCAAAAGGAAGGGTGAATCCAATATAAAACAAAGACATGGGACTATCTGCACAAGTCATCTTCATAGATGAAACATATATAAAAGCATATTCACACATTGATGCATCAATCAATGGTCAAGATTTGTTGCCTTCAATAATACAATCACAAGATTCCCAGATTCAACCAATTCTGGGAACTGACTTGTTCAATGCTTTGAAGACTAAAATCACAACAGATGCAATCACTGGTGACTATGACACACTGCTGAATGACTATGTGCGAATGGCAACATTGAAGTGGACATTGGTGCATTTCTATCCATACCTACAAGCACAAATCATGAATGGGACAATTGGTTCAAGAAGTGTGGAAAATGTCACTGCATTATCACAAGCAGAGGTTGACAAGCTGGTGGACATAGAAAGAAACAATGCACAATTTTACACAGAAAGGTTGATTGCATACTTGCAAAACAATTCAACATTGTTCACAGAATACACATCAAATTCTGGTGCTGATATGCAACCAGAATCACAGACATATTCAGAAAGTGGATTGACAATTTCTGGTGGTAACAAAGGAAACAAATTGAAGAACTGGAATTGTTCGTGATATGGCTGGAAAGAAGAAAGGGTCTTTGTGTAACAAAGATATAAAGCAGAAAAACAAGAAATTGTTGGAACTATATTTGAAGAAAAAAAATGGAAAATAAATTGCTTGAATTATCAGAGTTCAACACATACAATGTACTTGCAATTTCATTGCCTTTGATGAACATTGAAAGCATTCTGACAATACTTGTGCTGGTGTCAGCACTTGTGTACAATATCAAAAAGATAATGACTAAGAATGGCTAAATTTGGAAAGACATCAACTTCAAGGTTACGTCAATGTCACAATGATTTGCAGATATTATTCAATGAAGTGGTCAGACACTTTGATTGTTCTGTGATTTGTGGACATCGTAGTCAACCAGAACAAGATGAAGCATTTGAAAAAGGGTTTTCAAAAGTGAAGTTTCCAAATTCAAAACACAACCAGTTTCCATCACTTGCAGTTGATGTTGTTCCCTATCCAATAGACTGGAATGATACCAAAAGAATGATTCATTTTGCTGGTCTTGTGAAGGGTCTTTCTATCAAGCTAATTGAAGAAGGAAAAATCAACCATCATATTCGGTGGGGTGGTGACTGGGATTCAGACACAGAATTGAAAGACAATAAATTTCAAGATTATCCACATTTTGAACTATTAACAAAAACGAAATAGAATGGAAGCAGACATGATTGCAGAATTGGTCATTGGATTGATGGCATTTTTGAAAGTAGTCTTCAACTTCTTTCCAAGTGAAAGAGCAGTGAAGATATTTGGTTTTATTGATGACATGATTGACTTCTTCATCAAGGACAAATCAACTGAAGATGGTGAAGTTTAATATCATCAAAGAAGCACTTGGAATTCTTCCAGCATTGTTGAAGGACAACAAAGGAAAATGGTCTTCAAAAAGAACCATTTCTGGTGTTCTGGTGTATATTGTAGCTGACTATATGCAAACACATGAACTTGATTGGAAGGTGTTGTTGTTCACCTTAATTTCAGTTCTTCCATTGTGCATGTCAGTATTTGAAAAATCACAAACTAATTGTTGCAAAAAGAAATAAAAAATGGCACTAAGAACAGACAGAAAAAAACTTGCAAAAGTATTGAAGAATGATGGATTGTTTGCTGAAGCAATCACACATTCAGATTCCACAGACTTGGATTTGAAAGAAGCAAGAATCTATGTTGGAACTGGTGGTCACATCAAACTTGATTTGGTTGGTGGCAACACAATCACTTTGAAGAATGTGCCAAGTGGAACATTCATTGACTATTTAAGGGTGGCAAGAATTTGGTCAAGGGGAACAACTGCATCTGACATTATTGCAATATACTGATGAAGTACAGACCAAGATGGTCTGATGCAATAAGACCATATATAGAACAATTCAGAAGGCTATCACAAGACCAGCAATTGCATTTGTTGAAAGTGATGATGTCATCAGACAAGATTGAAACTTCTGAAAACAAGAAACATCTGAATGTTGTTTCAAATTCAAGTTCCAGAATCAAAACACTGGAACAACTTCTTGATGTTGCACAAGTTGACTTGGAACAATTCCATGTTGACAAGTACAATGTCAATAAGTGGGAAGTGTCTGCACAGATAGATGGTCGAATGGTGACTGAAGAACTATTTCAAGTCAAAGCATCACTGATTAAAAACAAAGCCAGACAGATACGCAAAAGAATCCTTGAAGACTTACATCAAGATTTCATCAATCATTCACCAAAAGCAGTAAGGTACACACCAGAAAAAGGTGTTGGACATATGCTTGAAGTGAACATCTTTGATTTGCACTTTGGAAAACTATGTTGGTCTGGTGAAACTGGTGAAGACTATGACACAAAGATTGCATCCAAAAGATTCCATTCAGCAATTGATGATATAATTCAGAAAGCATCTGGACACAATATTGAACAAGTTGTCTTTCCAGTGGGGAATGACTTCTTCAATTCAGACAATCACAGAAACACCACAACCAACTTGACACCACAAGATGAAGACTTGCGTTGGATGAAGACATTCAGAAATGGAAGGAAGTTGATTGTTGAAGGTATTGAAAAACTGAAACAAGTTGCACCAGTTGATGTTGTTATTGTGCAAGGGAATCATGACTTTGAAAGGTCTTTCTATTTGGGTGATTCACTTGAAGCATGGTTCAGAAATGACAAGAATGTGTCTGTGAACAATGATGCAACACCAAGAAAGTATGTGAAATTTGGTCAGAACTTGATTGGATTGACACATGGAAACAATGAAAAAGTTGCTGACTTGCCTTTGCTTATGGCATCAGAAAAGAAAGAATTGTGGTCAGATACCAGATTCCATGAATGG
>Ga0206681_10000950_pt1 | contig 14108 bp, 17 predicted proteins | sample M150012015metaG_FD_161048 | JGI IMG/M metagenome (GOLD analysis project Ga0206681, IMG submission 161048) | Ammonia-oxidizing marine archaeal communities from Monterey Bay, California, United States - M1 500m 12015 | ecosystem: Environmental > Aquatic > Marine > Intertidal zone | place: USA...
TATTTACTGGTGCAGTATGATGATAAGTGCGTTTTGCACCTTCACCCCAATACCCCATAACAAGACTCAAATCTAAAAACCAGCTCGGAACATGGGTTTTTCTGGAGGCCAGTTTTTTTATTGCTCGATCTCCAAAGCTTACTGGTGAAATTCCAGGCATAGCAGAGAGACATTTTTGAGACCCAGAATATATAGCATCAATCCCCCAATCATCAACTCTAAGTTCTACCCCGCCCAACGAGGTTACAGCATCAACTATAGTTAAGCAGTCATGTTTATGTGCAATAGAGCATAATTTTTTTGCATCTGAAAGAGCTCCAGTTGATGTCTCTGCATGTACAAATGCTACAATTGATGCGTCTGAATTATTGGATAGTGCTTCTTCTAGTTTGTCAGCTGTTACTGCTTCTCCCCAGTTATCCTCAACAACTACAGCTATTCCTCCAAAACGAGTAATATTTTCCCTCATACGCATACCGAAAACACCGTTAATACAAACTATCACTTTGTCGCCAGGTTCAACCAGATTTGCAAAGCAAGTTTCCATTCCAGCAGAGCCGGGTGCAGATACTGGCATTGTAAGGTCATTTTCAGTCTTAAATATATACTGAAGGGCCTCTTTAGTTTCATCCATCATGGAAACAAAAGCAGGATCAAGGTGACCAATGGTTGGGCGCGCCATAGCGCTAAGAATTCGTGGATGAACGTCACTAGGGCCTGGCCCCATAAGTGTTCTAACTGGTGGGTTAAATGATTTCACGGAGTATAATTTGGGGTAATAATATTAGAGAAGTCATTATAATGAGTTCATGTCAATTATTCAACAACTTTCACGCGTTCTAGCTAAGGGTAATATTATAACTGGGAGTGAAAATACTCGTCCATTTGAGTGTGACGGTCTTAGTATGTACAAGCAGAAACCTTTAGCAGTAGCATTGCCAGAAAATGTTGACCAAGTTAGAGCGGTTCTAAAAGTATGCAGAGAACTAAACACCCCTGTAGTAACAAGGGGTGCCGGTACCGGATTGTCTGGCGGAGCTATGCCCATAGATAAATGTGTTGTGCTTGGATTGTCCAAGTTAAATAAAGTTAAATCTATAGATGCTGATAACAGATTGGCTGTTGTTGAGCCGGGTGTAAGAAATATTGCAATTAGTGAAGCGGTTTCAAGTTATGGTCTCTATTATGCTCCAGACCCTTCATCGCAGATAGCCTGCTCAATCGGAGGTAATGTTGCTGAGAACTCTGGCGGCGTTCATTGTTTAAAGTACGGCCTCACAGTTCACAACATAGAATCAATAAAGATGTTAACAGTTAATGGTGAAGAGTTAATATTAAGTCGTCAGGATGATGGTTTAGGGTTGCTTGCACTTATGAATGGTTCTGAAGGTTTGTTGGGTGTGATTATTGAAATTACAGTTAAGTTAACACCAAAACCTGACCTTGCTAGAGTGATTATGGCTGCTTTTGATTCTGTTAGAGATTGCGCTAATGCTGTCGCAGATATTATTAAGGCAGGAATAATTCCAGCAGGCCTTGAGATGATGGATAAATTCGCAATTGAGGCTGCCGAGGGTTTTGCTAAAGTAGGTTACCCTTTGGAAGCGCAAGCACTCCTACTATGCGAATTAGACGGCAGTGAGGAGAATGTGAAGACTGAGCTTGAACAGGCGCTTAAGATTTTGTCTGGCGCATCAACTATCAAGGTGTCCACTAATGAGAAAGAGCGTATAGCGTTATGGAAGGGCAGAAAATCTGCTTTCCCCGCTGTTGGTAGGCTTTCACCTGACTATTATTGTATGGATGGCACGATTCCAAGGAGGCATTTGGCAGATATGTTGGAGCATATTAATGATCTCGCTAACAAATATCAGCTCAGGGTTGCAAATGTGTTCCATGCAGGTGACGGAAATCTGCATCCACTAATTATGTATGACGCAAACTTAGATGGTGAACTGCATAGGGCTGAAGAGTTTGGTAATGACATTCTAAAGCTTAGCGTTGAAATGGGCGGTAGCGTGACTGGCGAACATGGTGTTGGTATTGAAAAGTTAGACGCTATGTGTCACCAATTTAATAACAAGGAGCTAGAGATTTTTCATAAAATAAAAGAGGTTTTCGATCCCCTTTCATTGCTTAATCCTGGTAAAGCTGTGCCAGAATTACATCGCTGTGCAGAATTGGGAGCGATGCATGTACACAAAGGCTTGCTACCGCACCCAGAATTAGAACGCTTTTAATTATGAATCGCTTAGATAAATTACAAAGTATCGTTAAAGATTCAGATAACCTACGTATCTCTACAGAGTTTCTTAATTATTCTGGTGTGGTTGAATATTATCCAGAAGAGCTGGTAATCACTGTTAAGGCTGGAACTATTATTAGTGACATAAAGGATACACTAAGCGAAAATAAGCAGTCCCTACCTTTTTATACTGAAAATGATAGCGACAGTATCGGTAAGGCTTATGTTGGTGGAGCACAAGGTTTGTCGGATTTTGTACTAGGAGTGCAGATTATTGATGGTAATGGGGACTTGTTAAATTTTGGCGGCCAGGTAATGAAAAATGTAGCTGGTTATGATGTGTCACGATTATTGGTTGGCTCTAAAGGTAAATTCGCCATCATTACACAGATTAGCTTTAAGGTTTTACCGAAATCATATATTGGAGAATTGATTAAGCCGGTTAAATCAAGCAACACTTCAAAATTACAACAGCACATAGAACAAAAATTAAAAGAAGTGTTTGATCCTAGGGGAGTGTTTATTTAGTGCAGACACAAATTTCCGAACAAATACTAAGAACCTCTATGGGTGTGCGAGCTGACAGTATAGTTAGGACTTGTGTGCATTGTGGGTTCTGTCTTGCAACGTGCCCAACATACCAGTTATTAGGTGACGAGCTAGATTCACCAAGAGGCAGAATTTACCTCATTAAATCCTCCCTAGAGAATAACAATTTTTCTACTGATAGTATCAAACATTTAGATCGATGCCTTACATGCCAGTCATGCGAAACTACTTGCCCATCTGGAGTTGAGTATGCAAAATTGGTAGATATTGGCAGAGAGTTTGTTGAATCGAAGAGGCCTCTGTGGCAGCGTATTTATAGATTAGTAATACGTAAATTCTTAACAACACCCATTCTATTCAGATACGTTGGTTTGTTATTTAGGCATTCAAGAATCAAAGGCGCATCAATACAACCTAATAAAAGCCGTGCAAAGGTTCTACTACTGGGAGGGTGTGTGCAGCCTACTTTGGCCCCAAATATAAACCACAGTATAAAAAATATTCTCTCTAAGCTTGGATATGAAACACTGGAAACACCTCAAAATGAATGTTGTGGCGCAATAGATCAACACCTCAGTGCAACTAAGGAGGCTATAAAGAAGATAAAGTACAATATTGATCAATGGTTAGAGGTAGATACAGAAGTGATAATATCTAGTGCGAGTGGTTGCGGTGTTATGGTGAAGGATTACATTTCAATGTTTGATGAAAATGACCCCTACTACAAAAAGGCAAAACTTGTTGCCAACAAGACCAAGGATATTGCTCAATTTTTATCAGATAAAGACCTTAGTGAGCTCACTATTGAAAAAAAGATCATTACTTATCATGAGCCCTGCACCATGCAACATGGACAACAGTTAGGAGGGTTGGTAGAGTCCATCTTGAGCGGCTTAGGTTTTGATCTGTCGGGTGTTGTTGATTCTCACATGTGTTGTGGATCTGCTGGTACTTACTCTATACTGCAGCCTAAAATATCTAAACAATTGAGAAATAACAAGTTAAAGCATTTACAAGTATCTGGCCCAGATATTATTGTTACTAGCAATATTGGTTGTTTAATGCATCTACAAAAGGGCACCAAGACTACCGTAAAGCATTGGATAGAATTGTTGGATGACTAGTTATGGGAAGAAGAAGAAAACCAAAACCAAAAACCTATGAACTGGTAATAGAAACCTTATCACATGAGGGTAGGGGTATTGCCCATTTTGAAGACAAGGTAATTTTTGTCACAGGTGCATTGCCTGGTGAAACGGTGATTGCAGATAGAACCTATTCCAGATCAAAGTTTGAAGAGGCGGACCTCAAAGAGGTGCTTAAGTCTGCATCAAACAGAATAACTCCAAAGTGCGAAGTGTACGGCATTTGTGGTGGATGCTCATTTCAGCATCTTTCGAGTGATGATCAAATAGATGCCAAAAGTAAATGGCTTCAAGACGCATTCATGCAGCAATCCAGAATTAAACCAGAGTCTTGGATTGAGCCAATACAAGCGGATAGTTGGGGTTATCGTCGCAAGGCTAGGCTTGGTGTCAGGTTTGTTGCAAAAAAAGATAAAGTGCTAGTAGGCTTTAGAGAGAAAAAATCTTCCTACATTACTAACATGAACCGTTGTGAAGTGCTACATCCATCAATAGGTAATCATTTAGAAGACCTATCTAATTGTATAGATAGGTTGAGCGTTAAGAAGTATGTTCCACAAATAGAGGTAGCAATTGCAGAGCACGAAACAATATTAATTTTGCGTCATTTGCAACCACTCACCTCGAGAGATGAGCAAATATTGATTGACTGTGCTGAGGAACTAAGTATTACTTGGTATATACAGTCAGGAGGTATGGACACGGTTAGGCCTTTAGTTTTACCGAGTGTTCTTACCTATACATTACCAAGTTTCGGAATAGATATGGAGTTTTTGGCTACAGACTTCACCCAAGTAAACTTCAATATTAATCAAAAAATGATTGATCTAGCTCTAAAAATGCTTGACCTACAAGAGGATGACGAGGTGATTGATTTGTTTTGCGGTTTAGGAAATTTTACCTTGCCAATTGCAAAATATGCAAAACATGTTGTTGGAGTTGAAGGCGATATAGGTCTTATTGAGCGTGCAAAATCTAACGCTAGTAAAAATAGTATCAATAATGCAGAATTTTACAAGGCTGACCTGTTCGGTGAGGTTGAAGGCTTTAATTGGTTCAGAGGTAAAACTTATAACAAGGCACTGATTGACCCATCCAGAGCTGGTGCTATTGAGATTGTAGAGCTACTACCCAGACTGGGGGTGGAAAGGGTCGTGTATGTGTCGTGTAACCCAGCAACTCTTGCAAGAGATGCTGCACGTTTAATAGATATTGGATATAAGCTAGATAGCGCTGGAGTTATGGACATGTTTCCACAAACGGCACATGTAGAGTCGATAGCTTTATTTACCAAGAAATAAACAATTACTTTGTATATTTACCCAGTGAAAATAATGATAATTGTTTACATAAAAAATACTATATAACTAAAGATATATTTATAATACTGCTATGATTAAACTAAAACACTTGATGCCTAAGGCTGCAGTTCAGAGATTAAAAGATAATCCAGATGTATTCTTCTTCGATGTAAGATGTGAAGCAGAAAATAAGTTTGTTGGTAGGCCATTAAATTGTAGGCTTATGCCGTGGCTAGATGAGCCAGAATGGGAACCTGACCCAGAAGGGTTTGTTGCCGGCATTAAGCGCAGTATTGGCTCCAGAGAAGATGCTCTTGATGTAGAGTTGATATTAATTTGTCGTAGTGGATTTAGGTCAAATTTTGCTGGAAAGTGTCTTATAGAATATGGCTTTACAAATGTTGCACATGTAGCTAGTGGGTTCGAGGGAGATCTAGATGAGAATGATCAAAGAGGATTTCTAAATGGCTGGCGCCATGACGGTATGCCGTGGGAACAGTGCTAATAATATAGTTAAATATGAGCGATAACAAAGATAACGATTTCGAGATTAGGCTTTTAAACGCAGTGAGGACTACTTTGATATCTGTAGCTAAGGATACTATGACCAAGCCAGGTCTGCGTCACCCTCTAAGTGAAAGTACTCAGAAGATGATAACTGATTGCTTAGATGTAGTCTCAAGTAGGCAAGTTGCTATTGACAAAGATAGAGGTAGTCATTCAAACATGAAGCCTGTTTTTACTGATGAGCAGACCGTACAGAGTGTCTCATTAGATGATTTAAAAAAGACCCTAAATTAAATAAAATCTAAGTTTGCGTAGGCGCAAATGAGCCACTTTGTTCCGGCATTGTTAAATTTTATTTGTACCCTTGCAGAGTCACCATCTCCTTCAAAGTTTAGTATTGTTCCTACACCAAATTTGTTGTGTTTTACTGCCGCACCTACAGATATTTGTCCTTCGCTTTTAGGTTCTATGTCTTGGTTGAATGCATATTCTGAACTGTAATTATTAGTGTTAGAGTTAAATTTTTGTTTTATTTGGTGTATATATTCGTCAGGAATTTCATCCAAGAATCTGGATGGGTAGGCATACAGTGATTGGCCATGTAGAAACCTCTTTATCGCGAATGAGAGAGTAAGTTTTTGCATAGCTCGAGTCATACCCACATAACACAGCCTCCTCTCTTCATCAATCAGGTGTGGCTCATCTTTACTTTGTCTAGATGGAAACAAATCCTCCTCCATTCCAGTCAGAAATACATATTTAAATTCCAAACCTTTTGCCGAGTGTATTGTCATTAATTGGACATTTTGATTTTTATCATTACTTGCCTCACCACTAGAATCTAGGGTTGCTAAAGAGATAAACCCTAAGGCCTCAGAGATTCCACTATCTTCATGATTGTACTGTTTAGCAGCAGCAATTAATTCTTCGAGGTTATCTTTTTTACTGCCAGCCTTGTCGGTCTTGTCATTTGCAAAAAAATCAATCAGTCCTGAATCCTTTATAAGTAGAGCTACCTTTTCACTGAGGTCAAGATTTTTTGAGTCTCCAGTCATTTGTTCGATCAGTTGTGTAAATACATTCAAGGAATTTGCCGCTCTTGTGGGCAGTTCTTTTGAAATAGCAATTGAGGCTTGGAATAGGCTAGTACTATTTATATTAGCAAATTGCCTAACCTTGTCCAAGGTTGCGTTCCCAATACCACGAGTAGGGAAGTTGACAATTCTCTCGAAGGCTACATTGTCAGAGTTGTTCTCAATTAATCTCAGGTAACACATAGCGTCCTTAATTTCAGCGCGCTCAAAAAAACGCAGACCGCCATAAATTAAATATGGGATATTGTACTTAATAAGCCTCTCTTCGAATGCCCTGGACTGAGCATTGGATCTATAAAGGATAGCGCAACTGTTTGCATTTATTCCTTCATCTATGAGTTTTTTAATTGCTGTAACTACAAAGTCAGACTCTTCAGTTTCAGTTCTAGCCTCGAAAACACTTATCTTTTCTCCGTTACCAGAATCAGTCCATAGAGATTTACCTAGCCTAGTTGTATTGTTTGCAATAAGTGCATTTGATGCTGCTAAGATATTGCCAGTTGAGCGATAATTTTGTTCAAGCCTTATAGTTTGTATTGGATTAAAGTCAGTTTCTAGTTTTTGAATATTTTCTATTTTAGCTCCCCGCCAACCGTAAATCGATTGGTCATCATCGCCAACACAGAACAGACGATTTTTTTGTGGACAAAGCAATCTAATCCACATATATTGAATTGTATTTGTGTCCTGGAACTCATCAACTAATACGTGCTGGAATCTATCTTGATAATGGCTAAGTATTTCGGAATTATTTTTTAATAGTTCGTAGCTACGCACCAACAATTCAGCAAAATCTATCAAGTCATTATCTGCGCAGTGTTTTTCGTATAAAGTGAACACCTTTACGCTCTGCTTAACAAAGAAGTTGTATCCAATGTCTATATCAGAAGGGCGTATCCCTTCATCCTTTTGTTGGTTTATATACCATTGAATTTTTCGTACCGGAAATTTCGATTCGTCAACCTGATTTTCCTTCATTAATCTTTTTATTATTCGAAACTGATCTTGTGCGTCAAGTATCTGGAATTGAGCTGTCAGGTTAGCCTTAGAGTAATGTTCGCGTAGCATACGATGTGCTAGACCATGAAAAGTACCGACCCACATATTTCTAACAGGCCTCCTTAATAATAAGCTAAGACGATCTCTCATTTCAAGAGCCGCCTTGTTAGTGAAGGTTACCGCCAAGATCGAATCAGTGTGATAATTTTGTTGAGTAACTAAGTATGCAATTCTATGAGTCAGGACCCTAGTTTTACCACTACCTGCACCGGCTAGTATTAAAGCATTTTTGTTATTATTTAGTATTACTGATTGGCTTTGCTTATCATTAAGGTCGCCTATTATTTCAGATAAATTCATTATATTTTCTTGCCAAGTGGTATTAAATGGTTATAATATTAACTTTCTCTTATATCAGGCAAATTTAAGACTGATTTAAGTATATAAAATTATAAACATTATTAAGGAGTGCATCTGTGACTTATTACGAAGGCGTGAAAAAAATGGAAGAAATGGGAGTTAACGACAACTACATTCAGGGTTGGGTTGCTGGCTTTCTAAAAAACCCCGAGATTGAAGAACAGAGGATCACTGATGAATGGGAAGCTGGCTATGAAGATGGTAAAGAGCATAGCGATGAGAATTTCTCTAACTTCTGTTAATTTTATACTCTACAGATTATAAAAAAAAGCCCCGTTTTCGGGGCTTTTTTTTATTGATATTATATGAATAAACTATGGAAACACAGTTCTAGGAATACCTTAAAAGGTGCAAGTAGTTGTAATAACTTTTTCTTAACTGATAGATTTAGTGATAGTGGTTTTGACATTAAGATACCTATGGATTTTGCAAAACTTATAGACAAAGATGACCCAAAAGACCCCTTATTAAGGCAAGTTATAAACCCTAAATCGAACTCAGAAACCAATTTCAGCAAGTCCCCATTGGAAGATGAAAAGTATTCGCCAGTGGATGGACTCATTCACAAATATAGCAACAGAGTTCTGTTAATAGCATCTAGAGTTTGTTCTATTCATTGCCAGTACTGTTTTCGGCAAAATTTCGATTATGCTGGTCAGGATGCACTAAATAATTGGTACGCTGTAAAAGAATATATAACCAATAATCCAAAAATAAATGAGGTGATTCTTAGTGGTGGAGATCCATTAACTCTTAGCGATGAAAAAATCAAATTTATAGTTCTCGATATTGAGAAAATACCTCACATAGATACTCTAAGAATTCATACCCGTACTGCGGTAGTAATTCCTAATAGGATAACTAATGAGTTGGCCTCTATACTTAATAATTCTTCTTTAAATGTGGTCATGGTTTTTCATATTAATCATGAGAACGAGTTAACTTATGAGTTCAAAAAATCATTAAAAATGTTAGACCAGATAATACTGCTAAATCAGTCAGTACTGCTCAAAGGAGTTAACGATTCTGAGGATATTTTGGCTAATCTTTTTTTGAAGCTATTTAGCTATAAAATATTACCATATTACCTACATATGTTGGACAAGGTTAGAGGCTCAGAGCATTTATTTGTGAGTGACAAGAGGGCAATTAAGATACACAACAATTTAAAGAAAAAACTTAGCGGTTACTTAGTGCCTAGATTGGTCAGAGACGAGAATGATGAATTTAAAGCCTGGTTAGGTCTATAGTATGTCCTGTTCTAGGATCTTAATGTCTATCTCGCCCAAGTGAAAATTAATTAGCCTCCCATCTGGGTCATAAATGTAGGTAGTGGGCATACCAAGAATGTCACCAAAATTATTAAATTGAGACTCATTATTAGCGTTAAAAAGTATGATGGGATAGTTCACCATAAATGTGTCAGTAAAGTCTACAATCTTAGACTCGTCTGCTTCCTCGTAATCTAGCCCCAATATTTCAACTTTGTCTGAGTTTTTTTCATAAAATTCAACGAAAGCTGGTATCTCTTTTAGACATGGAGGGCACCAAGTTGCCCAAAAATTAACTACTAAATATTTTCCTTCAGTAGATGTATTGGTATGCGTTATACCTTCAATATCAATCAAAGAAAATTCAGGGGCTTTAATGGTTTTGTCTTCAGTCCATAGGGACTTAGCTGAATCAATAATACTAGTAAAACTAAGAGCCTGGGCCTGGCCAAATGCAAAAGACAGGAGTACTACTAAGGACATCCTTGCAATTATATTTCTTAAGTATAGAGGTATAATCAGGGTATTTTTCATAGGTAGAAAATATATGTCAGCATTAATATACCACAACCCTAGGTGTTCCAAGTCTAGGGCAACATTAGCTATTTTAGAAGAAAAAGGAGTCAACTTTAAGGTAATTAATTACCTTGAAAATCCACCCACACTAGCTGAACTAAAAGGTCTACTTGTTGATCTAGGTATTGATGCCAGGTCTTTGATGCGTAAAGGTGAAAATGCATACAAGGAAAACAACTTATCTGACAGCGCTTTAACTGAAGATGAGTTATTAGTTGCAATGTTGGAAAACCCAATACTCATAGAGCGACCCATTGTTAGTACTAAAAATGGAGCTGTTCTTGGTAGGCCACCAGAAAATATTCTAGCCATTATTTAGTTTTAATAAAAACTCAGATACAGATTATTATTGTTTGGTTCAGTAGTGTGCCGATATCCTTATTACTCTCTGTGATATGGGTGGTTATTTAGTAATGAATTGGCTCTATATAACTGCTCCACTACCAGTAACCTTGCTATTGAGTGTGGCAGGGTTAAATTAGATATACCCCAAGTCTGGCTAGATTTACCTTTACATTCGCTCGAAAGACCATCAGCACCACCAATCAGCAATGAAACCTTGTCCCCATTTTGCTGCCAATTTTTTAGATGTTCAGCAATATCTTTGGTTGTGTGTTGCTCACCTTTTTCGTCAAAAGCTATAACTATATTCGAATTCTTAGAGGCACTAATTAAAAGTTCTCCTTCTATTTTTTTAATTTGATTTATGTTTTTACCTTTGCGTTTTTGTGCCTCAATACTTATCATCTTGAAGTTAATTGAAGCTGGTAGCTGTTTTTGGTAATGATTTATTCCAGTCTGTATCCAGTCAGGCATCTTTCTACCAATAACAATGAGTGATATTTGCATAACTAATATTACAATTCTATGTCTTAATTTTTGTCACTATCAAAACTTAACCAGAGTTTCTCTAGTTTGTAATAATCTCTAGTATCGTGAGTCATAATATGCACTACAACCTCAGCCAAGTCAATCAATGCCCATTCACCAGTATCAGCACCCTCCATACCTACAATCTTCATACCTAGGCGTTTGGCCTCTATCTTTATATTGTTGGCTATACCTCTAACATGCTGAGTTGATCTGCCACTAGCGATAATAATTGCCTCCATCTCTGTGCTCTGCTTTAATACATTTATAGTGATAATGTCCTCAGCTTTTAATTCATCTAGGGTGTCGGTGACGACCTTTATTTGTTGTTTAAGTTTCATTGCGGTTTCTCATATAATTAATTACAGAACTTGGTATCAAAGAGGTAAGGTCCGTGTTGGCATGTAGCTTATAGCGAATATCACTAGAAGATATGTCTAACATTTCTGAACTAGTGAAATACAGCAGTCCTGACGCTGTATCGTTTAGTTGAGAAATATCGTAGCACCTATTGAAGCAGTACGATTTCTCATTTTCTGGGCGATAATTAGGCCTATCGATTACGATTAGGTGGACATATTTATGAAATTTTTCATAGTTTTTCCATGTAGACAGGTTCACAAAACAATCCATCCCAACAACCAGACATACTGCAGTGTTAGGATACTCTTTTTTTATATCTACTATCGAGTTGATCGTATAGGATATACTGTTTGTGTCTATTTCACGAGTATCTATAGATAGATCGGCAAACTCTTCTGTAGCTATCTTTAACATGTCTAGTCGTTCTTTGCTAGAGAAAAGTAGGTCAGACTTTTGGGCAGGATGTGAGCACGGCATCAAAAATAGAGACTCTAAATCCAACTCCTTCTTAACAATCGACGCATTCTTTAAATGTCCATAATGCACAGGGTCAAATGAGCCACCAAAAAAACCGATCACGAAGCACTCTTACAATAAATCATAAACTTCTTTTTTGCTCATAGCTTGCATAGGGTAGTTGCGCGAGACATCATGAATGTTATTTCTATAACGTACAAAGTCATCCTCATCATCTATCAGTAGAAAGGGGTTGCCATGTTTTTGTTCACCCATAGTTGTTTCAGTTGTAGAGCCATAGTCGTGGCCACAGTGAAGCACCATATCATCTGGTAATTGTTTTAGTTTTTGCATTGATTTAAAGAACACATTAGCACTCCCACCAGGCATTACGCAGTGCCCAGCACCGTATACAAATAGTGTATCACCTGCAATCAGGTGTCCGTCTAGAACATAACATATGCCACCAGCTGTATGCCCAGGAGTGTTAATTATTCTTGCCTTAGTTTCACCTAAATAAATGACCTCGTTATCTTCTACTGGCTTTATTTCATTATCTATACTTAGGTATGGTATTTCATTTATACCAGCCGTGATATTAGCGCCAGTCTTTTCTGCAACCTCTCTTGCAGCGTTAGTGTGATCTCCGTGCCAATGAGTTAACCATATATCGGTTAAGTCATAGCCCCTATCTTTAACCCTCTGGATAAACATATCGGCATCCCATGCAGGGTCAACCAGTGCGCACTTTTTTGATGCATGGTCAAAAATAAAATGAATCGAGTTTTCGTAGGTACCAATATGGTAAATAATTTCAATAGTAAAATCAGTATGCTTGTGTATAGATTCTTTCATATCAATGTGTCTAATTATAGTATTTTAAATTTTATAGCAAGTTAGATAAAATCTATAAATATTTTAATAATTATTGCTTGACTAATATATCCTAGAGATTATAATTTACATCTTTTGCTAGACACCAGTAATTGGGGCTATAGCTCAGCTGGGAGAGCGCTACACTGGCAGTGTAGAGGTCAGCGGTTCGATCCCGCTTAGCTCCACCAGCAAAAATATGTCCGGTTCGTCTATCGGTTAGGACTCCAGGTTTTCATCCTGGCAAGAGGGGTTCGATTCCCCTACCGGATGCCACGCTCAAGTTAAATCCTTATGCATTGGGGTTTATAGATAGAAAAAATACTATTAAATTTTATATTGGTACAGAACGCTGGTACAGATATGAGAATAGCAGCACCCTACAAACATCCAAATTCTGGAGTAGATGAAGCTGTTAGTGATGCAATAACTGGACACCCAAGTTCTAGTATTGGAAGTTCATATGGTAAGGGTTATGGTTTGTCTATGTTAAACAAAGCAATTCAGTCAATTGAGTAGTGTTTTGGTAAGATGTAGGTAAAATTCACGCTCTATGGAAGACAAGGTTGTTAAAGTTTGGGATATTGCGGTTAGAGTTTTTCATTGGTCTCTAGTCTTTTTCTTTGCCTTGGCATACATCAGTGAAGATTTAGAATTAATTCACGAATATTCTGGATATGTAGTTTTAGCTCTAGTTGGTTTTAGATTCATCTGGGGGCTTATTGGAACTAAATATGCCAGATTTTATAACTTTGTTAAAAGACCCTCTGTAGTCATTGGATACGTCAAATCTCTCGCTCACCCTAAAAGGTATTTAGGTCATAATCCTGCAGGCGGGGCAATGATGATTATTTTACTAGTATCAATTTCTTTGACAGGGGTAACCGGCTATAAAACCAAGTATCCTGAAAGTAACTTACTTTTTGGACAAATCATTGAAAGCACTCTCATTGGTGAAGCAAATGCCGATAGTGGTGAAAGACACGATAAGGATGAATTTTGGGAGGAAATTCACGAGTTCTTTGCAAATCTCATGCTTTTATTAATCTTTATTCATATTCTGGGTGTTTTATATTCAAGCCTAATCCATAATGAAAATCTGGTTAAGTCAATGATTGATGGAACAAAGAAGGTATCAAATCAGAAAGAATAGTTAACAACTTTTCCTATACATCACCTATGTATTAACCATAAGGCTAAGCTGATAAATAGAGTTATGGGTGATATTTAACAAGACTAAAAAACTAACCATACTAAATATGAACAAATCTGAACAAAACCAAAAAGAATACCAAAACATCAACAACTGGAAGTGGGGTGTCTTCTACTATAGTAAACGTGATTCAAGAGTCTGGACGCCTAAACAAATAAACAAGCAAGGCTGGACTTTAAACTTTGCCAAGCCAATGAGCTATGTTTGGATAAGTGCCTTTATACTG
>Ga0206681_10000951_pt1 | contig 14102 bp, 16 predicted proteins | sample M150012015metaG_FD_161048 | JGI IMG/M metagenome (GOLD analysis project Ga0206681, IMG submission 161048) | Ammonia-oxidizing marine archaeal communities from Monterey Bay, California, United States - M1 500m 12015 | ecosystem: Environmental > Aquatic > Marine > Intertidal zone | place: USA...
TTTGATTGGAATAATTGTATTAATTTTAGGATTTTTAATTATAATTTTTGATTATCCACAAATTCAGTATTTTGAAAATATTGATTTAAAATCATATAATTTACTTGTTGAAGAAAAAAAGAGCATATATCAAAGATTAGTTATTGAATTTTCAATTGGTATAGTAATTTTAGGAGTTGGGGGAATAGTTATGATAAGTTCCTTTCTAAAAAGATTTGAGAATTGATTCAGATAATGATATTTCAAATCCAACAACAGGAACACGGATTTTATAATTTTCAATAATTTTAGAATGGATTTCACCAATAATACCAATCGGTTTTCCATTTAACATTACTTTTGCACAACGTCCTTCTTCAAAAGATGGATGAATAGCAGTTTTAGTTTCAATTGAAATATCAAAGCCAGTTTTTAATGCAGATTGAAGAACAGATTTGATTTCTGAAAAATTTGTATCCTGATGTGCACTAATACATGAAAAGTTAATTTTTTCAGATATTGGGTTATCTAAGGTGAAAACAGTTCCAGTTTCAAACATTTTTTGTGGGTATGATTCATGAATATTTTTTGAAAGATTTTCTAGCAATCCAGGAAGTATGGAATCACGTAAAATTGTATGTTCCTGACTTTTTGAATCAAGTACAGAAATGATTTTTTCAGTATTTCTATTAGTCATTTCATAAAGAACACGTTTACTTGTTAAACTTGAATTTAATGCTTCGAGATATCCAACACCAATCATAATCTGACTAAGTGATTTTAATTCAGAAGAAATGGGGTTTGTTTGTCCAAGAGTTTGAGAAGGAGACAAAGCAGGTTCAAGATTGTTAATGCCATAACCCAAAGCAGTTTCTTCTACTAAATCCATAGGTCCAAAAATATCAAATCTATATGCAGGAATAGTACAAATGATTTGTTTCCCTTTAGATATTGCATTCAATCTAGATTTTTTCAAGGATGAAATTATTTTTGAAGTTTTTAGATTTAATCCCAGAGTTTGATTAATCAATTCAGGAGTTATAGAAATTTTCTTTTCTTTAAATTGTGGTGTGGAATTTTTTGACCCAGATATTTGAACGGTTTCTAAAACAAATCCTGCTTTTTGTAAAATTGTTGCAACGACAGAAAGCATGTCTTCAGCATCATCTTTGTTAATTCCAGTTACCTCAACAAAAAGATTTTTTGTTTTTGTTGTTACAGTAGTTACAGCAGCATTAATGATAGGAGGAAAAGAAACAGTTTGTTGATTTGAATCCAAAATGATAGGAACTTTAGTAGAATTACCAAGAATATTACCATAATCTTTTCCTAAATCAGTATCCGTAATAATTTGAGAAATTGAAAGTGTTTTTTCAGAATTTAATGGAATGAATTTATGATTTTTATCAACAGCTGTGTAATTCAAAGGAAAAGAGATTTTATCTAAATCATGAATTCCAATTGAGGATTTTTTTCTTTTTCGTCCGATTCCAAAATGAAGATCTTCCTGCATTGTCATAAATTGTTTGATAATTTTATCGTCGATTTTTCCATTTTTTGCAACTATTCCAGTAACAAAAGGACGGATTTTTGAGACTCTAGAATCTACAGAAATTGAATAGTTTTTTGATTTTTTTACATCTAGTTTAATTGCTCCAATTTTAATTCCAAGCAATCCTTGTAAACCAAGTGCAATTCCAAAATCAGTGGAATAGTCAGGCCTATTTGGACTATATTCAATTCGAACTAAATCCTTATTTTCAGATTCAATATCCAATCCAAGAAAAGGTAAAGAATCAGAAATCTGTTTTATTGAAACTTTTCCAATTAGTTTTTGAAGACGAGAATAAGATAATTCAATTACTGGCATTTTGTAGCACTCCTTAACCAACTTAGATTATTATTATAAAATTCTCTAACATCATCCAATCCATACTTCAACATTGCAATTCTTTCGATTCCTCCACCCCATGCTAAAACAGGTTTTGTAATTCCAAGAGGTTTTGTAACTTCGGGTCTAAAAATTCCCATTCCAAATAGTTCAATCCATTTTCCTAATCTTTCATTATACACCATTGTTTGAAGTGATGGTTCGGTATATGGGAAAAATGTAGGCCAAAATTTTATTTTTGTGATTCCAATTCGTTTATAGAATTCTCGCTGAATTCCCATCAAATTTCTCAAATTAGCATCTTTGCCAACAACAACACCTTCAATTTGATTGAATTCTACAAGATGTTTGTAACTAACTTTTTCATTTCTAAATACTCGACCTAATGAAAAAATTCTAGCTTCATCAGGTTTTTTTTCAGCTAAATGTTTGATAGTAACACAAGTAGTATGTGTTCTCAACGCCATTTTTCTTGCTTCGTTGATATCCCAATTGTATCGCCAATTTTTTTTATGAGATTCAGAAACTTTTCTAATTTGTTCAGGGGTTGCAATTTTTTTGGCAGAAATTCCATCAAGATAAAATGTATCCTGTAGCTCTCTTGCAGGGTGATCTTGAGGAGTAAATAATGCATCAAAATTCCAAAAGCTCGATTGAGTCATATTTCCAATAATTTCTGAAAAACCCAATGTTACAAAAATTTCACGAATTTCATCAAGTGTATCTTTTAATGGATGTGTCCTTGCAACAAATATTTCAGGTACTTTAGCTTCAACATCAATTGCTCCAGATGAATCTGAAAGTACAATAGATTTTGCAGATTCTGTTAAAGAAATTTTTTTAGTTTTTGTAATTTCCTCTACAATGAAATCAGGTCTTTTCAAAAGTACAGATAAATCATTTTTGTCGATTTTGCCTACAGATAGTTTATTTTTTCCAATATTCTTTAGTGTTTTTTCACCCGGAAGTACAGAGGGATTATTTTTTAGAGAAATTTGATCAGATGATACATTTACCCAATTATTTTTTCTAGCTAATCCCATTGCAGGTCCAAAAACAAATCCAAGTTCTTTTTGTAAATCAGATAATTTTCTAGGTCCTTTATTTAGTAAATCCAACAATCTTCTTTCAGGTAATCCTTTTTGAAAAGATTCAAGACCGTTTTTACCTAGACTAATAGTACTAGTTTTTGATTCATCAACAATTGCCAAGTCTTTTAGTTTAAGCCATTCAATACCACGTCTAACTTGATCTGGCGATAGTTCAGTGGATGTTTCAAGAGTTTCAGCAGTTTGTGTAGAATTATTTTTTAGAGAAAGGATAATCTTCTTTTCAATATCGTGAAAAACTTGTGTCAACAGTAAAAGTTCGAAAAAGACTTTTTAAACCTTAACCTAAGTCAATTTGAATGTCAGCTGATGACTTTATTGTAACTCCTTGGCACGTTGAAGGGGATATCGACTATGATAAATTAATCAAAAAGTTCGGCACAGAAAAAATTTCTTCTGGACTATTAGAGAGAATTAAGAAAATAACAAATGAAGATCATTTTATGCTTAGAAGAGGAATTTTTTTCTCACATAGAGAAATGAATAGAATTCTTGACGAATATGAAAAAGGAAATAAATTTTTTCTGTACACCGGTAGAGGGCCATCAGGACATACACATATCGGTCATTTAGTACCATGGGTTTTTTCAAAATGGTTACAAGAAAAATTTAATGTGAACATGTACTTTCAATTAACTGATGATGAAAAATTTTACTCAAAACCCAATCTAACTTTAGAAGAAACTGGAAAATATGCATATGAAAATGCATTAGATTTCATTGCGTTGGGTTTCAAACCAGAAAAAACAAAAATTATTATCAATACAAAAAATATTCAAACACTTTATCCAATTGCAGCTCAAGTAGCAAAAAAAATTAATTTTTCAAATACAAAGGCAACGTTCGGATTTACAAATGAAACAAATTTGGGGATGATTTTTTACACATCGCTACAATCTGCACCATGTTTCATTGAAGATAAGCCAGTTTTGATTCCATTAGGAGTTGATCAAGATCCGCATTTTAGATTAACAAGAGACATTGCACCAAAAATAGGAAAACCAAAACCTGCATTAATTCACAATATTATGATTCCAGGATTATCAGGACCAGGTGGAAAAATGTCAGCGTCAGATGAAAATGGAACAGTGTACACAACAGATGCTCCAAATGTTGTAAAAAAGAAAATTAACAAATATGCATTTTCAGGAGGACAGACAAGCGTAGAAGAACATAGAAAACTTGGAGGGAATCCAGATATTGATGTATCATTTCAATATCTAAGAATATTTTTTGAACAAGATGATAATAAGTTAAAATCAATCTATGAAGATTATAAATCTGGAAAAATGCTTTCAGGAGAATTAAAAGCAATTTTGATTGAAAAAATTAATGAATTTCTAACAATACATCAAGAAAAAAGGGAAAAAGCAAAAGACCAGATAGACAAATTTCTTTTTGAGAATAAATGAAAATTTCTATTACATGTGATGACAAATACGAGGCTCAAAAATTTGCTAGTCTAATTTTCATTAAAGATGGAAAAGAAACATACATCACTTCAATTCTAAATATCATAAAAAATGAATTGGTAATTTCTTTGAAAGATAAATCAGCTCATAGTATTTTACTAAAAGATGAGGAAAATGTAGAAAAATTTGCTGATTTTATTCAATCAGTTACAGAAAAAGAGCACAATCTAAGTTCCACTAGAATTATTGAGAACACAGTAGAGATTACAAAGGAATGAATCTATTGACCAAATGCAGTCCAGAGTGCTACTACTCCAACCATTGCAATCAAACATAGTCCTAATGCTTTAAAGTCGCCTTTCATACTTAGATTTCTAAATTATTATAATTAAAGTGTTAACAAATTCTCAAAGATGATTTCAAGGTTATCTAGGAAAATATTTACTCTTTTTTGATTTTGGTTTTTCCTCTACTGGTTTTGTCACAGGTTCTCTTATTTCATTACAGTTTAGACACAAAACCTTTAGCTCTTCCCTAGCGAGTTCAGGGGATGAAATGTATTTTCCCCAAGAAGATGCTTCGCCTCCACGTCCATTATTATCAAAAGAAACATCATCAGAAATTGGTCGTATTCCTAAAGCTCTTTCATCCTTAAATCCACAATTTGAGCAAGTTTTTCCACCTAAAATTTCAAATATTTTTTCTTTGATTGTTTCATAAAATTTATCAGAACCATTGGAAAAGAAACCTGCTTGTTTTTTTGAGATTTTATCATTTTTTGATTTTCTAGTTCTCGAATTATCTCGACCAGATTCTCTTCGGTTATCTCTTGAATATCTTGAACTTCTGTCATCTCCAGAGTATCTTGAACTTCTGTCATTTCCTGAACGTCTATCATCTCTAGAATCATCTGGTTTGTTTTGTCTGAAACAATCACTGCAGTAAACTGGTTTGTTACTTCTTGGAACAAATGGAACTGTACATTGATTTCCACAATCAGCACAAGTTACCTCGGTATCTTCTCTATCATTATCTCTTGAATTTCTTGAACCTCTGTCATCTCTAGAATATTTTGAATATCTATCATCTCTTGAATTTCTTGAACCTCTGTCATCTCTAGAGTATCTGTCATTTCTTGAATCGTCTGGTTTGTTTTGTCTGAAACAATCACTGCAGTAAACTGGTTTGTTACTTCTTGGAACAAATGGAACTGTACATTGATTTCCACAATCAGCACAAGTTACCTCGGTATCTTCTCTATCATTATCTCTTGAACGTCTATTATCACCAGAGTTTCTATAAGATCGATATGATTCATTATCTCGTCTGGAATCTCTTCCATCGGTCTTTCCGTCTGAATACTTTGATTTGTATAATTCCATTTACATTAAATTTTAGATTGATTGGTTATAGATACTTTGAGCTTGGATTCGTGCCTAAAATTAAAAAATCACTCAAACTAGAGGTTTATCCATTTCAGTGGACATTATTTCTTGAACTTTAAGAAAATAGAGTTTTGTTGAATATGGCATATCATCCAAATTGTCATCAACTACAATCATAAAATATCTTACAGCGCGTTTTGATATATCTAGATTAAATTTCATTAGAAGGACAGGATCCTGATGAACTTTGATTTTATCTTGGAGCCAAGAAGGTGCCATCTCAATGGTTTCTTTGATAATTTTTCCATACCAATATGAAAGATTCTCAGGATGCAAACCCTGCTTAAGATCAGATACGTCAGCATCAATTTTTTCCATCATATGATTAATTATTGCCATGAAATTCAATCCAAAAATTTTGCTTTATTCCACCTACTCAAAGTTCTGTAAGCTACTTGTCAACAGATAGCAAGTTTCCTTCAGGATCTATTTCTGAATTTTTGATTCGGGTTGTGGATATTCTTGTTCCATCTTTTGCTAAAAACATAGGAACAATTACGATTTGAACACGAGGAAGTTTCTTTGATTCTCTTAACTTGTTTAATACACTCCCTTGACCACTTGTTTCATCACTAACAACTAATGCCTCAACATCAGGTTCGAGAACAGCAGGACCAAAATTATCATCTAATTTATTGATTTGAAAAGAGGTATTCGGGAACTCTTTTGAAAGAGATAGAATCAAGTTTTCAAGACGTTTCCCATAATTGTTATTTGGGATTTTTCCTTTTTTTTCAGCAAATTCGTCACTGGTTAATCCAATGATTACTTTCTCAGAGATTTCAAATGCCTTTGAGAGTAAAATAAGATGTCCTTTATGAATAACATCAAAGGTTCCACCCATGGCAACTAAGGAAAATTCAGACATGAATGTATTTAGAATTCTTTGAAGATAAATCTACTTTATATTTTTCAGAACAAATGAGTGTTGTTCTGAAAGAAAATATAATCTGATATCAGTTAAACACGATCTACATTAACCTAGTTAGCACTAGAACAAAAAATAATAAAAAGAGATGTAAGGTTTAGCTTCTCTTTGCGGTAATTGCTAACCAGTAAATTAATCCTGGAGCCAATCCGACAATAAGTGGAATGAATACTGGCCATCCGTCTGCTGCGCTTGTCATAAGATAAAACCAAAAGTTATCCTATTTAAATCCATCCAGAAATCTGAATTTCATAATCGATCATTGTAAAGTGGACCGGACGGAATTTGAATCCGTGACCCCCCGCGTGCAAGGCGGGTATACTACCAGGCTATACTACCGGCCCACATGGAGAATGAGAAAAGTGTGGATTTTAATTGTTGTCTTCTTGGCAAGAATTTTTATTTGAACATAAAAGAATTTCTTTATGGTCCTTTTAGAATCACAAATTAAACTGAAAGTAGGTGATGTTGCACCTGATTTTGAATTACTAGGAATTGATGATAAAAAACATTCTCTAAATGATTATAGTAACTACAAAGGAATTTTGGTAATTTTCATGTGTAATCATTGTCCGTATGTTAAAGCAAAAGTAGATGCATTAAACGAATTATATGAAGAATGTGGAAAGGATATTGCAATAATTGGGATTAACAGTAATGATTCTACAGATTATCCTGAAGATAGTTTTGATGCAATGAAACAAACAGCAATTGACAAAGGATTTGAATTTGATTATCTGGTAGATGATTCACAAGAAATTGCTAAAAAATATGGCGCCATGTGTACTCCAGACCCATTTTTGTTCAATAGTCAAAAACAATTAGTTTTTCATGGTAAAATTGATAATGCCATGAAACCAGATGATGAAGCTACAGAAAAGACAATGATTATCAATATGAAAAAGCTATTGTCAGGCGAAAAAATTGAAAAGGATTTTGACCCATCAATTGGCTGTTCAATCAAGTGGAAAGAAAATTAAACTTAAATGACTCAAACCTAGAGAATTGGTCGTGGGCTCGTAGCTCAGCTTGGCTGGAGCGTTCGACTGATAATCGAAAGGTCATGTGTTCGAATCACATCGGGCCCATTTTACATCATTTTAAATTTTGAAATGTGGTTTTAGACCATTGTAAAATATCATCAAGATTTTCAGATTTTAGATCAGCATTAATTTTTGATTTTTTTGAAATTTTTCCACATAATGTCAATTTCATACGTTTTCCAGATTTTTCTTTGATAGGGGTAATAGAATCTACAAAAAAGATTAGTCCTTCACTAGTTTGTGAGAAAACCACAACAATCAAAATACCAGGTTTTTGTTTCCAAATTTTTCCAATCAGTTTTTGAAAATCAAGATCAAATAATACATTGATTGCAGAAGACATGTCACCTAAATGAGAAACTCTCCAACCATCAGAATGATATGCAGAAGATGCAGCTTCTGAGATTAAGCTGCTTTTAGAATCTGCTGCAAGTACAATCACATTTTTTTTTGGATCAGGAACTACGGAAAGTTGGTTAAAGATTTGAAGAGATTTTGAGATAGTAGTTTTAAGGAGATTTAGTTCGGATGTCCCAATTTTTCCGTCATCATACAATTCATTTACGGAATCAATTGCAGGTACAATTACTTCAAGAATCAATGATGTAATTGATGCTCCAGAATGGATACAATTACGAATCAAAGAATAGACTTGATCTTCAGTGCCTTTAACTAAATTTTCAATGTATTTGGATGTAATTTTGAAATAATCATCAGGAAAGTTAAAAGATTCTTGGCCAGGTTCTAAAAACCACAATATTACATTTCCAATGTTTTTTTGTCGTAGTAATCCATCAGCTGCAAAAACTTGGAGATATTTTGTCATAGTGATTCTGTTGACACCTACTTTTTCTGAAATTTCAACTCCGGACATTCCAGTTTCAGAGTCTTCTAAAACTGAAATCAATTTTTCTCTAATTTCTTTTGAAGAATACCCTCTACCCATATTGTTCTTGAATAACGGTATCGTATAAAGTCTAATTTAGATTAGCAAAGATGAATTTATTTTTAAAATAAAACATTATATACTTGAGTACTTTAATGTACGGTAAGGAAAAGTAAATTGCCAAAAGCCGGATTCAAATCAATAACAGTTTCAGAAACAGTCTACGATAAATTCCATGAAGTTTATCAAAAGAGTAAAGACGACCTTACAATGAAAGGGGTCAACAGTTTTTCAGGTTATGTTACTTTCATGTTAGAGGAGATGATGCAAAAGGACAAGACATTTGCAAGATACGCTCCAAAAATTGAAAAGATTTCAGTAGATGATGATCGTGTAATACTAAAAGATAATATCAAAAACAGAATTGCAGAGGTTGCAGTTCAAAAAGGAGAGCTATTTTGTCAGCTATGTGATGAAAAAGATTGTGTGCATATTGGCTTTGTATTTTCATTGCCAGATGTATATGAAGTTCTAAACTCTAGAGGAATTAAACATCCAAAATAGTGTAAATGGAGGAGGTGGGATTTGAACCCACGAACTCCTGAAAGACAGGATCACCCATTATTTGATCTTAAGTCCTGCATGTCCAAAAGCAAATTGCTTACTTTGGCCAGGCTTGATTACTCCTCCAAAAGGGTAAAAATTTGCGTGAAATTTAACAGTTTAGAAAAATTTTGCTCAGGATGAAGAATTATAAGGATTTTCTACAGGGTAAAACTATGCTTCGGTAGCTCAGTCTGGTAGAGCGTTACATTGGTAATGTAAAGGTCACGGGTTCAGATCCCGTTCGAAGCTTCTAATAATTTTTAATCAATAATTCAAAATGGCCTGTTCTCTTTTGAGAATTTGAATTAATTGAACGATTTGCAGGAATCTTGTTAATAGTCCAGATTTTCTCTGAGAACATATCAGATACTTGTTTTGAATCAGAATTCGATAAAAGAACTTTACATCCTTTTTTATCTAAATTTTTACAAAGTTCTGCTAATCTACTCAAATCAGCATATGTGAAATCCTTGTTTGTATAACTAGTGAAATTTGCAGTATTACTCACTGGTTGATAAGGAGGATCAAAATAAACCAGATCTCCTTTTTTGGCATCTCTTAGAACTGCTTCAAAATCCCTACATTTGATATTTACTTTACTTGATTGTAAGATACTACTTACAGAACGAAGATTATCCTCATTTACAATATTTGGATTTGTGTATTTTCCTAATGGAACATTAAATTTTCCCTTGCTATTCACACGATAAAGTCCATTAAAGCAGGTTCTATTCAAAAAAAGTAATCTAGATGTTTTTTCAATTTCGCTTCTAGGATTACTTTGCCTTACAGAGTAATAGTAAAATTTTGAATCTTTTTGATAATTCTTTTCATGATTTTTTAGAGAAGTGATTAGATTATCAATTCTGTCTCGTATGGTAGTGTATGCCAATACAAGATCAGAATTTAAATCAGAGATACTGCATTTTTGACCATTTCGTTCAGTTAGCATATAAAATAATAATGCACCACCGCCTAGAAATGGTTCATAATATGTTCCAAAAGAAGTAGGTAAATTTTGATTTAAAATTGGAATTAACTGACGTTTTCCTCCAGCCCATTTAACAAATGGTTTTGGAGTAGTTAAAATCTGACCGTATTGCTGTTTCACATATCATTATCACAAGATTACATATTGATAAAATAGACAATAAAAGATCACAACCTGTGCAATATTTTTTAATCAACTTTTATCTTGCATAGAAAACTCTAGAAGAAGAAAATAAAATGAAAAGGAAAAGGTTGGGTGTTTAGTCCCACTTTGACCAAGCGGCCATCCATCTGTATGTCCAAGTATTAAGTTTACAACCTAATGCTGCGAACGTACATCCTAAGACTGCACCTGCACCTGCACCGAGCGCAACTGGACTGTTATAGAACTTTCCTACCTGCGGTTCTATCGGTGTCATGTATGGTGGCAATGTTGGTCTAGGATATTTGAATGCCGTTTCAAGTGGGTCTGCTACTGTTATCAAGTTGATCATATTGAACAACGGTAATGACATTCCTACAAGTACGCCTCCAAACAGTATCAAAGAGTGTTTGTTCTTCTTTGTCGCCCAGTATACTAAGTCCAACAGCATTGCTGATGGTAGCCAAACTGGAGTTACAATGAAGTCATACGGATAACCGAGTGAAAACCATGCGGCTTTGGCTACCCAAGTATATACTGTCATAATGAGGCCATAATACGTTGCTGTGCCTGGAACGCCTGTAAACGTAAGATAGTATGTAGCACCTACGATAAGCATCAACGTTTGCGATATTGAAAATACCGTGTACGAAGTCCAAGCCCAGTCAGTATAGAAAATGTAGTCACCTGCGTTAATTGTTAACAGTGTTGAGTTAACTGCAACTACTACTATGAATAAGTAGTGGGTACATCGTCTTAACCAGACCATACGGAGTTGAGGAAAAAGTCACTATATAAAATTATAGAGTGTGATGAAGATCGTTGCTGACTAAAGAGATGCAGAACAAAGTTCTTCTAAATTAGAGGGATATGCAGAACAAAGTTCTTCTAAACTAAAATGAAAAAGAAATGTCTGAAGGGTTTACCTTCTGATTACCAGCCAACAAATAGTGATACAAATAGTACGAATACAACTGCACCACCAACACTAGCACCTACGATGCCATTGCTGTTCTTGTTTGAACCTTCTTCCATGACTTTAACACAGAAGATGTAACCAATTGATTCTATGATTGTAAGTACGATGAATGCAAAGTGGCCACTTGCTGTTGGATATGCCCATGGATAATAGAAATATCCAGCTGCAGTACCACCAAAAGTTGCTATTAATGCCAACCAGTATGAAATTGTAATCATACCAGTCATGTTTTCAACGCGTTTTCCAATCATTCGTTCTACATCAGCGCTTGATGAACCACCAGCACCGCCAGATCCGAATCCTTTTGGAAGAGTCATTATGAAATTATTGAGATTCAGAATCCTTTTAAATCTTTCTTAAAGCGAGTGAGTTTGTACGATCTACGTTTTTTTTTAAAATGAAATTCTTAGTTTTCAGGTAAAAAGTCTGTATCTTTTGCATCATCATATGCTTTTGATGTAAATACTGCTTTGTAGTGATATCCATCTTGTAATGGATGATTGATAAAATGAGATGATTCTTTATCGTTCACATAGATTGTTGATTGATTCTGATCCATATCTCTTAGAGGGAAATCCCACATCCACAAAAAGTGTCCTATTTCAAATGGGTATGCTTCCTCCCATTCTGCGTAAATCGTACCATCATTAGTTAATGTATACATAGTTCTTTGACATTCTCCTTCATTCAATCCAATATTTGCGGGAAGTTCTGCTTTTTCACCATCAATAATTATTTCCAATGTTGCTTTAATTTTGTATGGAGTATGTCTATCTTCAATGCAGACTTTGAGAGGATTATCTTGTCCAAGTGTACCTTGAATCAAAGTACTTCCCAAACCTACAGATATTGCAATAACTGCAGTAATTATTAGGAATTTGATTGTTTTTTTTCTTTTGTAAGGATCTCCAGTACCAGGCCAAAGCATAGTGTTGGATTTAATGCAATTCCTTAAAGTCCTTTCTTTTACTCATGTAATTCTCTAAATTCAATTATTTTGCAAGGAGTTTTTTGATACTTTGTAAAATATTTTCAAAATTAATTTGATAACATACGCTAAACGTAGGGTGTTTTTAAAATGAAAAGGAAAAGAGGGTTGTTTAGATTACTTGCCAAGGTCTTGTTGCAAACGTAATAACATATCCGACACCAATCATAATTGATTGATATGCGATGTTGGTATATGGAATTGGTTTGATAATTGGATCGCCTTCAACGACAACTGTTTGACCTGGACCGAGTCCTGGACCAACTTGGGCTACATTGAGTTGGGTGTGTACGTGGTATACACCTGCTTCAAGTGCTTTAGCAGATAGTGAATATTCAACAACAGCGTTACCTGGAATGTCAAAGACGTTTCCTGGTGGATCTCTTGCTAACATCTCCCATCTGTTACCTGCATTGGTTGACTCTGAGAAAATGGATATCCATCCTCTTAGGTCTCTTTCTACAAGACTGACTAATGTACCTTGAAGAGTCAAGGTTTCGCCAGTTTGCAGGGATTGTCTGTTAAAGGTTTCATCTTCAATTCTAATGAAACGACTTTGGAGTTGTGCTTGGACACCGTGTGCATCTGCAGTTGGAACGATTGCTTCAACCCAGTTGAAACCTAAGGTTCCTAGTGCTAATACAACAGCTAGTCCGAATACGAAAATCTTTTTTTCGACCATAGTTATCCCTAATATCTGAAAGATAATCCTCGTCGTTATATGTTTTACCTTCACAACTAGGATCGTTGTTTTTTTCAATGTTTATCATTGATGATTAACAATGAAAATGGAAATAATATCTGCAATTTATCCCATGATAGACATTTTTTAATTAAATATATTACATATTTCAAAGGAAAAAAATAGAAAAATTTCATAAAACTATTGTATATTTCAAACCTTTCCTTTATATCACTAATTCACATGTACACTATCATGGCACAGATGCCCGCATTAATCCCAAAAGAAGTTGAGATTCAGAGACTAAAGAAAATCTGGCTCATCGTTATTGCTATGGGATCTACTGCAGCATCAGTCGAAGTAGATAACTTCGTTGATGGTTCTCTACACCAGACGTCTATCAGAGATAGTGCATTCACACCAGCACACTGGTGGCTATACTCCCACTTCATCACATTACCACTTGGATGGGGAGCAGCAGCAATCTATGATAGAAAAGTTCCAGTTCTCAGAGGTCCAAATAATTCAATGAACACAGGTTTGAAAATGACCATTCTCGGTTATTTAGCAACTATGTTTACAATTGGAGTCAATGAGATGTGGCATTTCTGGTTTGTAGAAGAAATATTTGCGGTTCCAAACCACTGGATGTTTAACATGGGAGTCGTTGTGGCTTTCATGGGTGCACTTGCATACGTAGTCAGAGTATATGCTCGACTCGTAGAACTAGGTGCAGAAACTCCTGGTGAGAACCCATATGTTGCAGAAATGTACAAGATGGCTTTAGAAGGCAAATTGTACAGTAGATCAATTCCATAGAAAATGTGCAAACGCACACTTTTTTCTCTTTTATTATTTTAAAAAACGGAGATCGTATTAGATCTCTCAATCAAAAAAAGATCGTTATTTCTTGAATTATTTTTGAGGTATTTTGAAGACATAGTAAATCCACTCAATGTCTGAAAATCAGTATTGTAGACTCTGGTAAAAATGGATTTTTTTAAAAAATGAAATTCGTGCAA
>Ga0206681_10000953_pt1 | contig 14079 bp, 11 predicted proteins | sample M150012015metaG_FD_161048 | JGI IMG/M metagenome (GOLD analysis project Ga0206681, IMG submission 161048) | Ammonia-oxidizing marine archaeal communities from Monterey Bay, California, United States - M1 500m 12015 | ecosystem: Environmental > Aquatic > Marine > Intertidal zone | place: USA...
AATAAAATTGATTGCTATACTCCAACGTATCTTCATTCCAACCGTTTCTTTATTTTGAATCCAGCAAATCTATTCATCCAGATATACCACAACAAGAATATAAAGGTGTACGTGACGAGTTTAAAGGTCACATCGTGATTGAAGTTCAAGGCCTCATAGTTGTATGTGGCAATTACTGTTAATATTGCTACTCTGATCACGTTCACTGTATGTATCAATAGTATCCCCAAAGGAATGAACCATAATTTATGGTAGTTTTTTAATTTGTTTTCCTTTACGGGAAAAGCAATTAGAACTACTAAAAATAATCCGAAGAGATTCAGCCCATTACAGGCATCTCCAATTCTGACGCCCGGCAGGTAACTGTCTTTTATCCTGAGGATGATGTACTCTACTTCCCTTCCTTCTTCTTGTAAAAGCTGTATGTCGACAATGCTGTTGTGTCCGAACCAGTGCAATATTTCATTTGCAGAATACGCCAGGTTCATAGAAATAGTACTGTCCAGACTTGTGCTAGGGCTGATAAGGTAGAAGTATATAAATTGCCAAGAAATGAATAAAAGTAACGCCAACGCCAAAAATGCGGTTACCTTATTTAGGAACAATTTTTTCATAAAAAAAAGTTGAGGTGGGTCTCAACTTTTAGTTTCATTTTCTTTTGATGCGTCGTAGATCTTCTTTCCGCCGAAGATGGCACCCGCAGCAAGAAGAACTCCCAATCCTCCGTCAATTGGAATGCACGGTGGAGGCCAACATGGAGGGTCACCACCGGATGGATCGCCCGGAGGACCACCACCAGCAACTTGAGCGTTCGTGACTTGTCCGATCGTAACCAATAAGACTACCAGAATTGCAGAGAATAAAATAGTGCGTTTTTTCATTTTCAAAATTTGATAACCAAATATAAACATTCCTAGTAAATTTAGAAAACAGAATTGCCGATTACTTATTTTAATTGTGATACACAATTGTGATACACAATCGAATCAGATTTGAGGGACAGACTAAACCCGAATTGTCGATTAAATAATTTTCGGAAACCTATCGGAACTTCATTGCCATATCATATAGGCTCTTATATTTGCAATGAGGGATATTTAAACTATGACTGGACAATTCAATAAAAAGAAAAACACCCCTATAATTAACGCGGAGGATTTCAAAGTTCTGTATAAGATCTTTTTTAAGAATTGGTACTATTTTGTGTTGGCGCCTCTTACATTAGCTAGTCTTGCATTCTTTTATACGCATAGAATGACAGAGGTATATGCAGCGGAGACCCAGATCTTATTGCGTTCCAAAGAAACTCACCAATATCAAGATAGGCTCTATCAAAATATTGGTTATTTGGGTGTGTATGGTGATATCAGTAATCAGAAACGAGTGCTTTCTTCTTTTGATCTGATCGGGAGAGCTCTATCGAAGGTTGATTTTAAGGTTTCCTATTTTATTGAGGGTAGATTGAAAACAACGGAATTATATAATTCTATGCCATTTAAAGTTGAAATGGAAGTTCTTGATGGCTCCTTTTATGAAAAATCAATACGTTTTTCTATTGAAGACATCTATACATATAGGCTAGATTATGAGGAAGGGGGTGTCAATGTTTCAAGAAGGCACAAGTTTGGTGAAAAAGAATACACCAACGAGTATATTATCAGGACTTTATGTCGGGCTGAACTGAATGAAAAATCTGAAGAACGATTGAAACAGTTGAAGTATAGGATAGTGGCCCATTCAGAGTCATTTTTGGTGAATAAGATCCGAAGATCAATGACCATTGAGAATGTTGATTACACATCAATTTTGTCCATACGATTGGAAGATGAAATTGCCGTGAGGGCAAAAATGTTTTTGGACACGCTTACACACGTTTACATTAATTATTCGAAAAGAAGTGATAGTCTGATCAACGCGAGAACACTATATCACATCGGAAACCAAATAGACACATTAAAGATTCGATTGGATACCATTGAGACTGAACTTGAATTGTATAGAAAGGACTCAACCATTCTCAACTTAGATAAGGAGTCAGATAAGTTTTTTGATGAGTGGGTCAAATATGATGGAGATAGGAGGAAATTTCAATTGCAGCTACAGTCAATTAACAATCTGGAGAAGTACATGAAAGGAACTAAGGATCACAACTTGATCCCTCCTAGTTTTTACGTCTTGGAAAGGGACGAATTTTTGGAGCAGAGCTTGCAGGAACTGTATACAAAACAGATACAAAAGAATCGGTCTGAATTTGATATTAGATTTCAGCATGCAGGTATGCAGCAACTTGATAGTACGATCAGTACTATGAAAAAAGATATACTAAAGTACATTGAGGATACTCGAATAGCAATTCAACAGAAAATAAAGGAGGTAACCAAGCAAACCAATCAGTACGCAGAACTGATGAAACGAGTTCCACGTCGCGAAAGAGACATGTTATCTATCGCAAGGGAAAATCAGGTGAATGAAAAGTTGTATTTGTTTTTGTTGGAGAAACAAGCGAACACTCAAATTGCAAGGGCAGGTATAGCGCCTCAAATGAAAATTATTGAGAAATCGAGAACGATAGGGAAGGTCGGCCCCAACAAGGAAAGAATTTATTACATCTTCATTTTGATTGGCTTCATTATAGCTGGTCTGATTACATTCATCAAGTACATTTATTTTGATAATATTGATAGGATACAAGACCTTAAAGATATTACATATCTTGCTGTCCTTGGTGGTATCCCTAATCATAAAGAGATCGAAACTCAGCAGTTGGTGATCCATTCAAAGCCGAAGTCACAAATTACAGAGGCGTTCAGGAATCTAAGAACAAATCTAGCTTATCTGAACCCGGACAAAGAAGCAAAGGTCGTTTTAGTCTCTTCGGTACATCCGGGAGAAGGTAAAACCTTTCTTTCAAGTAATCTCGCTTCGATTCTAGCTAAATCAGAGAAAAAAATTCTACTGATTGATCTGGATCTTCATAAGCCTAAAATCCAAACAGCCTTTAATTTAACAAATGAAAAAGGTGTTTCTTCATTTTTGATCGGGAAACTTGAAATAAAGGACATTGTCACTAAACTACCTGATATGGGGCTCGATGTTATCTTATCCGGTCCGGTCCCTCCAAATCCTTCAGAACTTATTCTCAACGAAAAATTGATGGAACTTATTCAATTTGCTCGCGAGCATTATGATATGGTTATAGTGGATACTCCACCGATCGGGTTGATCAGTGACGCGATGGTATTTCTTAAGCAAGTGGATGTCGGTATTTTTGTAATGCATACCAGTATGGCAAAACGACAAGGCGTGGAGTTTTTAGAGGAAATTGTTCAAAATAGTGGGGTGTCTAGTTATGGATTGGTTTTGAATAACATTAAAACCAAGAAATGGAGAACCTATGGGGGCGGATATGGAATGCGTTATGGGTATGGTTATGGGTATGGTTATGGGTATGGATACGGTTATGGATACGGTTATGGCCAAGGTTATATAGATGAAGACTAGAAGGAATTTTATCAAATCAGCCAGCTTGGGTGTTGCGGGAGCAGCATTTGTTGGTTGTACTGAAGGTGTCCTGGATGATATTGCAAAGCCCAAAATAATTGGCAATCAAAGTTTCACTACAAATTTCCCAATAATCGTATCTACTTGGAAGCATGGGCAGCCTGCTAATGCTGCTGGAATGGAAATGCTGAATAATGGCGGGACGATACTTGATGCTGTTGAGACAGGAGTAAGAGATTCTGAGTCAGATCCTGAGAATCAGAGTGTAGGCTTGGGGGGATTGCCCGATCGTGACGGAAATGTAACGTTGGATGCTTGTATCATGGATCACGAGTCTAGGTGCGGGGCAGTTGCATTTCTTCAAAATATAGAAAACCCAATTTCAGTTGCCAGAAAAGTAATGGAAGATACACCTCATGTATTGCTGTCAGGGGCAGGAGCGCTGGAATTTGCTTTAGAGAAAGGATTTAAAAAAACTGACCTCTTGACGGCCAAATCTAAGAAGGCATGGGACGAATGGAAAATCAAAAGCAAGTATCAGCCTATAATTAACCGAGAGAATCATGATACTATCGGAATGTTGGGAATCGATTCAAATGGTAATCTGGCTGGAGCATGCACTACAAGTGGACTTGCCTATAAACTGCATGGCAGAGTAGGTGACTCACCAATCATTGGGGCAGGTCTTTTTGTAGATGGAGATGTAGGTGCTGCATGTGCAACCGGTGTAGGTGAAGCAGTTATACGCATCGCAGGAAGTGCAATAGTCGTGGAGTTGATGAGAGGAGGGGCAACACCTGAAGAGGCATGCAAGGAAGCTGTAGAACGAATCATGAAGAAGCACGATGATGTTACTAATCTGCAGGTAGGTTTCCTTGCGTTAGATAAATTCGGAAATGCGGGTGGTTATTCTATTTATTCAGGGTTTGATTATGCTCATGCAACTACAACTCAAAACGAGATGGTAAGAGCGAAGTATTTTAAGGAGTGGTAAAACTAACCTGATTCAGTTGATACTGATCTCATCCATGAATATCCATGATCTCCCCCCTGCACCCAGATGCCAATCAGGACAATTCCCAGGATAAATAGCACTGATCTTAATGTAGCGGGCTTCGGCACCCAGTTGAGCTTGGAAAGTTCGTTTGAAATTCCCATACTCTTTGTTGGAAAAGCTATTCTCGATTGTCTTTTGCAATTTATATTCCTTATTGTCTGAAGAGGTGTAGATCCTTATTTCTTTCGGAAACCAAATCCAGGATCTGATATCTTGAAAACAACCCACGCTAAGACCTTCTATAAATTGGGATTTCCCTCTGTCTATAGTCACTTCATAGTTTTCTCCCTGAACTCCTTGCCAAAACCCGGTCCTATAGTCATATCCTCCTTCTATTCCATCAACTAATGCTTGATCTCCGCCACCGGAGTACTGATTAGCGTAGTTTGATAGTTTGATAATTTTCATGTCCTTATCCCTTTTCCTGAATCTGCCTTTTATTGAACGGCTTGTATCCCCTGAATTATTAATAATAGAAGCATGAATCTCTGACGTTGTCTTGATCCAAAATGGGTCTTTGTATTCGAACTCGGTCCCGTTAACTTTAACAACAAAATCAATGTTATTTTGAAAGGAGCTTTTAATTTCTATCAATAGACTATCCTCAAAAGAATAGTTCTCTGCTATGAAATAAGGTGCGGGCAGCTCAGTAGTATTTTCAATTGAAGTAATTGGGAAATCTCCTTGTTTCGCTCCGAATGGTTGATTCTTTTGGCTTGTGAGTTCAAAATGAAGCTCTCCCCCCTTCATGATGTCGAAATGATTTATGAATGCTTTGTTGTATTTGTGGCCGTTGAGCACGCAAGATTTGACTCCAAACGAGCTTTCTCCGTCTCTTTTAGCAGAGATAGTAAAGGTCTTTCCGTTTTCCAGATTAATGGAAACTTTGTCGAACAAAGGATGTCCAATCACATAATAATCAGTTCCAGGTGTTACGGAGTATAACCCCATAGCGCTAAGTACATACCAGGCAGACATCTGGCCACAATCCTCGTTTCCACAATATCCGCCAGGGTCAGCTGTATATAGCTCATTCATTATCTTGGATACGATTTCCGCAGTTTTCCATGGTTTGCCTAAATAATTGTAGAGGTAAGCCATGTGATGACTGGGTTCATTACCATGAGCATACTGTCCGATCAAACCGGTAATGTCAACCTGATGTCTACCACTTACATTGGCTGTTGTGGAGAAAAGTTCGTCCAGCTTTTGCTCGAAACGATCCGGTCCGCCGTGCAGAGAGATCATACCTGAAATATCTTGGGGAACAAACATGCTGTACTGCCAGCTATTGGCCTCTGTAAAACAAAAATTGACCTCTGCAGGATCAAAAGGAAATTGGAACATACCGTTGTTCCTCCCGCGCATAAAGCCTGTTTCCGGATCAAAGATATTTCTATAATGTACAGCTCTTGAGTAGAATTCCATTGATCTTGAGTTCCCGATCCTTTCGGCCATTTTTCCAATGCACCAATCGTCATAGCAATATTCAAGTAGCTTTGAAACCGATTCGGGTTCGTCACCCATTGAAATATAACCTTTGTCTATGTGATTTTTAATGCCTAGATGGTCGGTAGTTGCTGCACTGACCATTGCTTCGAATGCTTTGTCTACGTCCCAATCGGTAATACCCTTTGCGTGTGCATCCGTAATTACCGGCACAGCATGATATCCGATCATACACCCTGTATAATTTGCAGACAGTTCCCACATAGGCAGTTTTCCTCCCTGATCATAGTGCTTGAGAAATGTATTGATGTATGCATTGGTTCGCTCTTGGTCGATAAGTGTGTAGAGAGGATGAGCAGCTCTGAATGTATCCCAGAGTGAAAAGACCGTGTAGGTTGAATTGGCAGAATCTTTATGAATTTTCATATCTACGCCTCTATATCTGCCATCCTGATCCGAAAATAAATTAGGTGCGATCATAGAATGGTACAGGGCGCTGTAGAAAATGGTGCGTTGATCTTCCGTGCCTCCTTCAATTTCAATTTTGCCTAGCTCATCTTCCCATTTTTCTTTTGCTTTTTTACGGACCTCACTAAAATTCCATTTCGGATTTTCAATCTCTAAATTACCTTGTGCGCCAGTCATGTCAACTGCAGAGATGCCTACTTTTACAATAAGCGAATCCAAAGAACCAAAGGTCAATTGAGAGAATTGACTGCTAATTGGGTCCGTAGCACCGATGTTAATAAGCGGCACGACTTCAAATGGCGAAGAAAATTCCATGTAGAAATACACATGCTGTTCGTTTGCCCAGGCTTGTGAAATTCTTTTGCCTCGGATGATTCTATCAGAAATAATGTCAATTTCACAATCCCTTACCCTGTCTCTGTGCCGAAGATCAATAAGCACATTGAGTTCTTCTCCAGACAAGTTTGTATATCGATGTATACCGGTTCTTTCTGTGGTTGAAAGTTCAACTTCCACATTATGATCCTCAAGAACCACATGATAGTAACCCGGGTGTGCTTTTTCAGTTGACTTTTCAAAAATGCTGGGCGCAGTCTTACGCTGGATCGCATCTTCTAAATTGATCTTGTCGCCCGTGAAAGGAGTCAAAAGAACGTCGCCGTAATCGGGTATTCCGGTGCCGCTTAGGTGTGTATGGCTGAATCCATAGATCAAAGAATCGGTGTAATGGTAGCCGCCACATCCATCCCAACCTTCAAGTCTAGTGTCCGGACTGAGCTGAACCATTCCGAAAGGCACAGTGGCTCCGGGAAATGTATGGCCATGGCCTCCGGTACCAATGAAAGGATCGACCAGATCATACGATGATCGGATGCTTTCTTTTCCCGCTTCTCTGTTTCCCGAGTTGTCTGTACAACCTAAAGCAAAACATAGTGCAAATAGTAAGGCGTTATATTTCATTAAGATCGATTTGCCGGCAGTCAATTATTGATTGGATGGATTAAACTTAACAAAGAAAATTTATTCTACATGAATCTGTCGAGTAAAAGTAAAGGATTCTAATGCCCACCGACCTGGTCATCGAAGGCTACACCTTGTTTTTTCAACAGTTTCCCTACATATATTGCGAAGAAGGTGAGGTAGGAAAAGCAAATGACACCAATGAAAAATGAGTTTTGGATCCCGATGTTTTCAAAATCGGCTAATTTACCTTGAATTGGAGGTATAATAGCCCCTCCCAGGATCATCATGATCAAAAATGCTGCGCCTTGCCCTTGATATTTGCCAATTCCCGCAATGGACAAAGAAAAAATACATGGCCACATGATTGAACAAAACAGGCCACAACTTAAAATGGCATAAATGGCGACTGTTCCTGAAGTAAATAGGCCAATGAGTAATGCTACAATACCCAATGATCCAAAAACACTCAAGGTAAGAACAGGTTTGTCCCTAGTAATTACAAATGCAACAATCTGAACTAGTACGCAGATCACATACCAGTAGAGCATGTCAATCTGATACCCAGCTAGCTTTGAGCACAACAGGACAACACCAAATGCGACGAGAGGCACAACAAATTTCAACAATAGCTTTAGGCCTCTCGAAAGTGGAAAGACATTGATAGACCCGGTCCACCGGCCGATCATCAGACTTCCCCAGAACATCGCAATAAAAGGCGCAATGTCCGATGATCCGTACCCTCCAAAATTATCTTGTTTAAGCAGTTCTCCCAGATTGCTACCAATTGCAACCTCTACACCTACATAGAAGAATATGGCTATCATGCCCAATGTGATTTGCGGATATTGCATAGCTCCCCAGTCTGCTTTCTTATTCTTTTTGAAGTGAGTAAATAATATCCCTAGAATAATGACGAGCAAGCCGGCAGCAAGCCAGATAATTCTTCTGTTTTCCAACGGTTGTCTCAATGGCTTTATCTGCTTGTCATTTTCAACAATTGTGTTCAGATTGACTTTGACAGTATCTTGTGCTGGTGAGGTAATATTATACGTTTGATATGCATCTTTCCATTTTTCATCGGTTCTGCTTTCGTACTTGAATTCTGCATTATCAAATATTTTTTCTATCCCTTCTTTTAATTCTTTATTTTCAGCTTGATAATTTTCTATTAGTTTTTGTTCAGAAGTCAGATAGCTGCTGAAAACAGGCACAAAACAGATGATTAACAGCCCCGTTATAATGACTAGTATTCTGAGTGCCTTCATTGCTTTTTCAGGCTTTTCTTCTTTAATTCCGGCGGGTACCTTTTTTGAAACCCCAAGAAGAACTGCGACACCTATAAATAATGCGCCAACACACGCATATAGGATAATAACCTTATTCAGGCTCAATGATTTGATCATGTCATCGTCTACTGAAGCTGCGGTGCCAAAAAGCGCTAAGGCAAGGATTAAAGGGCCTATGAGTGTTCCAAAACTATTTATTCCACCACCTAGATTAATTCGATTACTTCCGGTAGCCTCATCGCCCAACGCGATCATAAATGGATTGGCTGCAGTTTGTTGCAATGAAAACCCTAATGCAACCACGAACAGACCAATTAACATACCGGAGAAAACATTAAAATAAACAGAGACTATCATGGCACCTGCGCCAAGCGCAGAGAAAATCAGACCATATACGATGCTCTTTTTATAGCCCCAATAGCCAACTATGTCCTTCCCGGTTGACGAGCCGATAGCGAATAACACAAGAGCTCCAATATAATAAGCCAGGTAAAATGCGAAATCTATCAATTGACTTTGAAATTGATCTAGATTGAAATAACTTTTACAAAAGGGGATAAAGATGCTGTTTCCCGCGGCTATAAAACCCCAAAAAAAGAAAACTAAGGTTAATGTGGCCAGAGCACTATAGTTGGTAGCTGATTTCTGCATAGAATTAACAATAATAAGGAACTTTTTGTATTATTTACAATAATATGTCTATTTCTGTACCTACGTAGATCTAAATAGCTAAAATTAAGTAATGAATCCACATTTAGTTTCACTTCCGGAGAGTCACCTTAATTTTAGGAGTACCTTCCTGTACAATGTAACGACAATAATTGAATAAAATAATGAGGTGAGCATCATACCTGCTAGCACTAAAGTTGTGACTAGAAATGGGGAAGAAAATAATGCAACGGTTTCCTTTTCTTTGTCAATAAAGTCTTCTTTGCTCATTCCTTGAAGCTTAATGGGATGTTGTCTTTTCAGCTCTTCAAAATCAATATTCTCCGGACTTGTGATCCCCTGTAGCTCCATTCGTTCACTTGCAAAATCGGGATCGATGCCTGAAAAATAAACAAGAAGAAATCCTGCAATTATCACAGTGTAAATGCTTCCTCCTTTCATGGCTTCTTTAAGGTCTGTTAGGAATAGTGTCTTCTCCTTCTTTCCACTTTTCAGTTTGAAATAATGCAGTGTAACAAAAATGACCAGGAGTAAAAACAGCAAATTGATCATTGCTGTAATATTGAATAATTGTACAGCATATCCTAGGTTAAAGACTATCAGTTTTATGATGATCCATGATAGCCCGAAAATGAGTGCTATTTTTTTTGTTTTATCCAAAGTGTTAAGCTGAAAAAAGCACCTTCTGTAGCCAAAAGGTGCTTTTTTTAAGAATCAAAATCTGTTATCCGTTCATTGAAATTAGAAATTCTTCGTTGCTTCGAGTTCCATTCATTCGGTCCCTTATAAATTCCATTGCTTCCACAGGATTCATGTCGGCTAAATGCTTTCTAAGGATCCAGATCCTCTGAAGACCTTCTTTATCCATCAATAGGTCTTCTCTCCTTGTGCCGGAAGCGAGAATGTCGATGGCCGGATAGATCCTTCTATTGGAAATTTTCCGATCCAATTGAAGCTCCATATTTCCTGTGCCTTTAAATTCTTCGAAAATCACCTCGTCCATTTTAGAACCGGTCTCAGTCAGTGCCGTTGCGATAATGGAAAGTGAGCCTCCATTTTCAATTTTTCTTGCAGCACCAAAGAACCTCTTTGGTTTTTGCAAGGCATTGGCGTCAACACCACCTGAAAGAACTCTTCCTGATGCAGGTGCTACGGTATTGTAAGCTCTTGCTAATCTTGTGATCGAATCAAGCAGAATACAAACGTCATGGCCACATTCAACCATTCTTTTTGCCTTCTCTAATACGATGTTCGATACCTTAACGTGCCTCTCGGCTGGCTCATCAAACGTTGATGCAACAACTTCAGCATTAACGGATCTCTGCATGTCAGTTACTTCTTCAGGTCGTTCATCAATAAGTAAAACAATCAGATAAATTTCTGGATGATTTGCGGCAATTGCATTTGCAACATCTTTAAGAAGAACTGTTTTACCTGTCTTTGGTTGCGCTACGATCATTCCTCTTTGGCCTTTTCCAATGGGAGAGAAGAGATCCATCACCCTCGTTGATAGACTGTCGTTACTATGTCCTGTAAGTTTTAGTTTCTCGTCTGGGAAAAGTGGAGTAAGATATTGAAATGGAACTCTGTCCCTTACAAATGAAGGTTCACGTCCATTAATGCTGCTTACCTGTAGCAGTGGAAAATATTTCTCTCCTTGCTTTGGAGGCCTGATTGTGCCATTTACTGTGTCCCCGGTTTTCAATCCAAATAGTTTGATTTGAGATTGTGAGACATATACATCATCCGGTGAGGCCAGGTAATTATAATCAGAAGATCGTAGGAAGCCATAGCCGTCAGGCATGATCTCTAAAACTCCTTCACTGTGTATTATTCCATCAAAATTGTAGCCGTGAAGCTCGGCCGGGTCGACTTTTTCTTTCCTTTCCCCGGGTTGATTCCTTGGATTGTTATCACCTCTTTTTCGCTCCCCTCGGTTCTCTTTATAGTCATTCTTTTTTTTGTGGTCAACTCTCTTGTCTTCAGATGAGCTCCCGTCATTTTTTTCTGATGTGCTTGGCTCTACAGTTTCGGTAGGTGCTGCTACTTCGGTTTTACCAGAATCTTTATTGGTTGGATTATTTTGTTTACTATTCTGATTTCGTCTTTCATGCTGCCCCCCATTACTGGTTGTTTTCTTTTCCGGCTTTACTTTGTTGCTAGTATTTATGTTGCTAGCACTTACTTCAGCCTTAGGATTAATTGCCTGCTCGTCTAGAATCTTATAGATAAGATCCTCTTTCTTTAGCTTTTCAAACTTCTTGATGTTCAGTTCATTAGCAATGTCTTTAAGCTCTGCAACCTTTTTTTGGTTTAATTCAAGAATATCGTACATGTAATTATTGTGTTGTGTAGAATTGTTAATTATATCTTCTAATTAAGATGTCAATTGATTTATGTTAATGCCAAAAAGAACTTTCGGCTTTTAGAACAATGCAAGTATACTAATTAAATATCTACTATGTGCAGCACTCGGGATAAATTATTTCAACAAATTGTTCTCAATAACATTCTTGTGTATGCTTAATTCTCAATGCTACTGCTATATTTGTTGACAAAATTAACAGCATGATCCAAAGAATCCAAACCGTTTACCTTCTGTTAGCATCTTTGTGCTTGATCTTGACCATGTTTTTTGGCTATGCCTCCTATTCGATCGGTGTGGATGAGGTAGTATTGTTTAACCTATTTGGAGTCGCTGAGAGCCCGGAAGCTATGGCAGTGTGGTTTCCTTACAAAATTATTGTACCGCTGATCTCTGCTTTATGTATTTACAGCCTAACAAAGTATAAAAAACGTCATCTTCAATTATTTATTGGTAAAATGATGTATTTGCTTATACTGCTATTGTTGGTTTTCATTTTTATTGATGTTTTGGGGATTATATCAGAACTGGAAGACGCGAATAACGAGGTTCAGGTGACTTATGGAGCGGGCTTATATTTATCTGTCGTATCGTTGCCATTGGTATTTTTGGCAAATCGTGCAATTAAGAAGGACGAAAAATATGTTAAAGATAGCGATCGACTTCGGTAATAAACTATCTGTAGATCTCTATGCCCTTGGACCTAATTCAACGACCTCGAGGTTTTCAATGTTGCCATTGTCCAGTGTAAACCGAAGAATGGTTTTCACTTTATGTGACCCATAAATGCCTGCAGCTCCTGGATTCATATAAAGCGTTTTCAGCCGTTTATCCATTTGGACCCTGCATATGTGTGAATGACCGCATATAAACAGTTTAGGAGGGCTGTTATTGATCGCTTCGCGAATTCTATGGTTGTAGATATACGGCTTGCCACCAATATGAGTTAGCCATACATCAACCCCTTCACAGAAAAATCGTTCATCAAGTTTGAACTCTTGTCGGATAAGATGGCCATCAATGTTACCATACACAGCCTTCACAGGTGCAATTTCAGCAAGCTTATCGGTTATCGTCAATGATCCAATGTCTCCCGCATGCCAAATTTCATCACAGGCTTCCAGATACTTGGCCATTTTCGGTTCAAAGTAGCCGTGTGTGTCTGATAACAAACCAATTCTTTTCACAATATAAAAGAAGGATTTTTTCTTCGAAGTTAGATTAAATTAATCCGAAGACTACATTTGTAGTGATGAGATACTTTATTGAACTTTCATACGAAGGCGCTTCTTACCATGGATGGCAGATCCAATCAAATGCCGTAACTGTACAAAAGGTGTTAACAGATTGTGTGGCCAATTTTTTAAGATCGGAAGATCTACAAATAACGGGTTGTGGAAGAACAGATACTGGTGTACATGCTAACCAGTTTTTTGCTCATTTTGATCTTGAATCTGACATTGATACGGAGAAAGCTACATACAGCCTCAACAATATGCTCCCTAAGGATATTGCCATCAGAAAAATATTTAGGGTTGAAGATAATTTACATGCCCGTTTTAGTGCTGTGTCACGTACTTATAACTACCATATTCATTATAGTAAAAATCCTTTTATTCGAGAATATTCATATCAGGTTTATCTTAAATTGGATATAGCAAAGATGAACGAGGCTTGTGAACTATTATATTCATATACTGATTTTACATCATTTTCAAAAATGCATACTGACACGAGAACCAATAATTGTAAAATAATGCATGCAGAATGGGAACTTTCTGCAAATGGAATTGTTTTTAAAATAAAGGCTGATCGTTTTTTAAGAAATATGGTCAGGGCCTTGGTCGGTACAATGTTGGATATTGGTTCTGGAAAAATATCGGTGAATGATTTGAACGAAATTTTAGAGTCAAGAAATAGGGGTAATGCCGGCAGATCTGTCCCAGGGCACGGACTTTTTCTTAATTCAATACAATATAAGGAGGGTGTGATATGAGTTCAGTATCCGGAAGGGCCTTTGATTTTAAACTTTTTAAACGAGTACTATCATACGTTCGCCCTTATAGGGGTATGTTCATCACCTCGTTGTTCTTGACTATTTTGGGAGGAGCATTCCTGATGGTCAGGATCGTGTTGATTCAGAAAATGGTTTCCGTATTTATCTACAACAGTGACTTTGTAGGAATGGGTGAATTGGCTCTAGGGCTGATGGGGCTGTTGCTCCTGGAGGCTTTAATTCAATTTTCAGTTACAAATATGGCCAATATTGTTGGACAGAACGTAATTCGAGATATTCGTGTTGAGTTGTTCCAAAAGATCGT
>Ga0206681_10000958_pt1 | contig 14054 bp, 9 predicted proteins | sample M150012015metaG_FD_161048 | JGI IMG/M metagenome (GOLD analysis project Ga0206681, IMG submission 161048) | Ammonia-oxidizing marine archaeal communities from Monterey Bay, California, United States - M1 500m 12015 | ecosystem: Environmental > Aquatic > Marine > Intertidal zone | place: USA...
GTCACTGCTTTTCCCGGAAAAAAAAACAAAGTTTCCAATAATAGAATTACTGAGTTCGGAATCTGTAATCATAGAATTTGACTGAATGATCGTGTTTTCAATTTTCGAACCAAAAATTTTAGTGCCAGCGCCAAGCGAAACATGTGGGCCAACGGTTGAGTTTTCAACTACAACACCTTCCCCAAAATAACACGGTTCTATTATTTGAGAATTGTTCAATGCGGCATTGCTTGAAGATGAGTTTTCACCTTTTATAAACTCTAATACTCTTTGATTTGTATAAACAGTTGCGTTTTTATTTCCACAATCTAACCACTCAGAAACAGTTTCTATGCTAAATGAAATGCCTTTGTTATTCATGTTTTCTAGGGCGTCCGTTAATCCAAACTCACCTCCTTTAATACGAACATCATTATCAATTAAGTACTGTAATTCGGTTCTTAAATATTCTCCATCTTTAAAATAGTAAATACCAATTATTGCTTGGTCGGAAATAAACTGTTCGGGTTTCTCTACAAACGCCTCAACCGTTGCGTTTTCTCCTAATTTTACTACCCCAAAAGCACTAGGGTCATCTACTTTACTAGTCCAAATAATTCCATCTTGCGAATCATCTAACTTAAAATTGGCTTTGAACAAGGTGTCGGCAAACGCTACAACTACTTTTCCTTCTAGATAATCTTGTGCACATAATATAGCATGAGCTGTACCCAGCGCTTCACTTTGATAACAGATGCTTCCTTTTGCCCCAATTGTTTCAGCAATTCCGATTAAAGTTTGTTCCACTTCGTCACCAAAATCCCCAATGATAAATGCAACTTCATCAATTTTTTCATCGCAAACTTTAGCAATATCCTCAACCAATCGTTTAACTATAGGCTTACCCGCAATTGGAATTAACGGCTTAGGGACTGTAAGTGTATGGGGTCTCATTCTTTTCCCCATTCCTGCCATTGGAACTATTATTTTCATCTTGTCTTTTTATTTAATTCCTGTGCTGCCAAATCCTCCAGCTCCTCTTTCTGTCCCTGTAATTTCTTCTGTTTCGAGCCAATTAACTCGTTCGTGTTTAGCAACGACCATTTGCGCAATTCTCTCCTTTGGCTCAAGTGTTACAACTTGCTTTGACAGGTTAACAAGGACTACTCCAACTTCTCCTCGATAGTCAGCGTCAATGGTTCCTGGACTATTCAAAACGGACAATCCTTTTTTATACGCCAATCCACTTCTAGGTCTAATTTGAGCTTCATATCCCGCTGGCAATTCGATGTACAACCCCGTTGGAACAAGTTTCCGTTGCATGGGCGTTAAAACTATTGGAATTTCAAGATCGGCTCTTAGGTCTAACCCAGCCGAGAGTGGAGTTTCGTATTGCGGCAAATCGTTCTTCGACCTATTGATTATTTTAACGTCTAATTCTTTCATCTCAATGCGTTTTGTGCAGCTTGTAAAGCTACAAAGAATGTAAATTGGTTAACCATTTCGAAGTGTTTTAAACTCACTTTTTTCTATGAAATAGGCTAATACTATAAATAGGCCCAACAAAATTGTGTTGATAATATATCCAGACAAGGAAAGCATTTCAAGAGGCCTTCCCTTACTACTGAAAATATATATTGCTAATGCTGTGCCCACATACATGAAAAATTTCTTGATGTTATATGGTATGGGATAGTGTCTTTGACCAATAAAATAAGAAATTATCATCATAAAGGAATAGCAAGATAATGTAGCCCAAGCCGCTGCGGTGTATCCGTAAATAGGAATGAACACTAAATTGATTGTAATTGTTAACACAGCTCCTGCTAAAGAAATGATGGCGCCATATCCTGTTTTTTGAGAGAGCTTGTACCAAATTGATTGATTATAATAAATCCCCAAGCAGACGTAAGCGGCAAGTAAAATTGGAACTATGTGTAATCCCTCCCAAAAATCTGGATTCGGTATAAAATATTTGAATATGCTTATGTATAACGTAATAACAAGAAACATAAACGCAACTACAATGATGAAATAGTTCATAATTTTCACGTAAGTTTCTTTAGAATCTTTCTTCTGCTCTTCTTTGAAAAAAAACGGTTCAGCTGCATACCGATAAGCTTGAATAAACATACTGATTATCATTGCCAATTTATAATTCGCTCCGTAAATTCCGTTTTGTTCCTGAGCGAACGTATTCGCGGCTTGCGAGCCTAAAGCTTCTAATTGTTGTGCATAAACTATTTTCTTGATTAATATTCTATCAATGGTTTCGTTCACAATTCCAGCAAGACCAACGATTAACATTGGCGAAGAATATCGAAACATCGTTTTCCATAACGAGAATTGGATTCCTTCCCTAAGTTTCATCCCGGGAGCTAGGAACAAAAACTTACAGATACTCGCAATAAGATTTGAAATAAAGACATAACCAACTCCAATCTCAGAGTTGTAAATTATGTCTATTAGCCAATTACTATTGGTTTCATGATTAGCAGAACAATAGACAATAAAAAAAAGGTTGAGTGAAATATTAACTCCAATATTTACAAAATTGACCAAAGCAAAACGGAGAGCTTTATTGTCGGCACGAAGTTGGGCTAATGGAATAGAACTTATCGCATCTAAGCCAACGATAATTGCAAACCAAATTACATACTCCGTATGATTTGGATACTGTAACCAGTCCGCAACGGGTTGTGCAAATACAACAGCAGTAGCGATAAAAATGAATGTGGTAGAAAGCAGAGAAATCAACACTGTAGAATAAACCGGTTTATCTTTCTGTTCTTCTAACGTTATGAAACGGAAATAAGCCGTTTCCATCCCGTAGGTTAAAAACACGACTAGAAATGCCACATAAGCATACATTTCGGTGATGATTCCGAATTGATCTTTTGCAAAATAAACTGCAAATAATGGCGTGAGCAGAAAGTTAAGAAACCGACCAACAATACTGCTAAATCCGTAGATTGCTGTTTGTCCTGCCAGTTTTTTTAATGGGTTGTTCAATGGTTACTTTTCCTAACAACAAATTTTATGAATACAACGCGTTGCCCGACCCAAACGAGACGAACTTATAAACATTGTAAATTTGATACGTTAAGTGAAATTTACTTTCCAGGAAAAACTGCCTTGCGTTTTTCCATAAAAGCGGAAGTACCTTCATTGAAATCTTCAGTCCCAAAACAAATTCCAAATTCTTCTATCTCCGTTTGATAACCGTTAACTCCATCTTTATAGCCTGCGTTAACAGAACGAATCGCGCTAGCAATCGCAACGGGTGAGTTTCTAGCTATTTTTCCTGCCATCTTTTTAGCTGTTTCTAATAATTCACTTTGCGAAACAACAGCATTTACTAATCCCCACTTTTCAGCCTCTTCTGCAGAAATCATAGCTGCGGTCATTATCATTTCGTTAGCTTTTCCTTTACCTACCAATTGAGCCAACCGTTGCGTCCCTCCATAACCAGGAATTACACCTAATGTCACTTCAGGCAATCCTAATTTGGCATTATCAGATGCTATTCTAATATGACTGCACATGGCTAACTCTAATCCCCCCCCCAGAGCAAAACCATTAACCGCAGCAATAACTGGTGTAGTCAAATTCTCAACTAAATCAAATAGTATTTCGTGCCCTTTTGCGCTCAATTCTTTTCCTTTATCAACACTGAATTGATAGAATTCAGAAATATCTGCTCCTGCAACAAAGGCCTTTTCTCCCGAGCCTGTGATAACTATCGCCCTAATGTCACTATTAGATTCTGCTGCGGAAAAGGCACTGCCTAACTCTTCGATTGTTTCTTTATTCAACGCATTCAATTTATCAGGTCGATTAATCGTAATAATTTGAGTGCTAAATTCTGTTTCTGTTAGAATATTACTGTAAGCCATGGTTAATAATTTTGTTGCAAATGTAATAGTTGTTCTCAAAAGTTTTGTGATTCAAAAAAAGTATCACCTCAGCATGCTGATAATTAAGCATTTGAAGCAATCGGAAAAGAAATGAAAAATGTACTGCCAATTTCCACATCTGTTTCGAACCAAATTTTGCCGTCACTATTATTCACAATATTCTTTACCATTGCTAATCCCAGACCCATTCCTGAGGTTTTGGTGGTGAAATTAGGCGTAAATATTTTAGCTTTTCGATCTTCAGAAATTCCAACGCCATTATCTTGAATTGTAATCATTATGCTTCCATTATCCTGATTTAATTTCACCTTAATTTCTCCCCTTCTGTTTTCTGGAATTGCTTGAATTGCGTTTTTAAGCAGGTTGTTGAATACTCTCGAAATTTGATTGTGATCTGCTACTATTTCAACCGGAACTTTACAATAGTTTTCGTATGTTATTTCTGCTGATGGCAATTCATTAAATAGTTCTAATGAATGTTTTAATGTTTTGTCAACGTCTACTTTTTCCGTTTTAGCTTGTGGCATTTTAGCAAAATTTGAAAACTCACTTGCTATATCTGAAAGAGTGTCAATTTGCTCAATAATATTGTTTGAAAATCGTTGCAGACGTTCTTCCCAATCATCAGAATCTTGGGCGAGTGTTCTCTCCAAGTGCTGAACGCTCAACTTCATAGGGGTTAAAGGATTTTTTATTTCATGCGCAACTTGTTTTGCCATTTCTCTCCATGCACTTTCCCTCTCAGATTGACCTAGCAATTCAGCGCTTCGTTCTAATTCTGATAACATTCTATTATACTCCTTAACCAAGGTTCCTATTTCATCGTTACTATTCCACTCAAGAGGTTCATTCCTTTTACTTAAAGAAATCTGTTTGAGTTTAGCCCCAATGGTTTGAATCGACCCCGTAATATAGTTTGAAAGAAAATAAGCAACAATTGCCGCTCCCAAAAACAGAAATAAATACACTTCAGAAAGTGTTACTAAAAAATCTCTTATCTCTTCTTGACTCACTTTGTTTTCTTGAAAATAGGGTAGGTTTATTATCGCAATCGGTGTTCCATCAATATTATTCATGTAACGATAAGTGGAGAGAATTGACAATGTATCTCCCTCAATTTCTTTTATTAATCTATTATTTCCAGAAGCGAGTTCAGTTAAAATGTTTTCCTTTAACTGAAATACAAAAACGCCCTTTTCAAAATAATCGGAGTGCGATGTAATTAGCAGCTCCCCTTTTAAATTGAAGATATTTATGTCGAGGTTATTAATGTCTGCTAGCTCGGTAATCTTATCTGAAAACAATACAACAACAGAATCAGGGTTATTATATATGCCTTCTCTTTCAAGAAAATACCCAATACTTTTTATAACTGCTGTTTCTTTTCTTTCTAGCCTATTTTGGTGATACTCCTCATTTTCTACCATAAAATGACGCACAGTAACTACTCCGATAACGATAAAAGAAATCATTATCATCATCAGCATCGAGATGTAAATACGCGTTCGAAGTGAAAATTGGAAAAGCATGGTGTAAAGTTATTAAATAAAAAAGCCTCCACTAATTGAGGCTTTTCTATAACAAAATTTATTCCTTAATTAATTCTCAATACGGCTCGTCTGTTCAGCTGATTCTGCATATCCGTACAAGTTTCGCATTCAACAGCAAAGTTCGTAGCCCCAAGCCCTCTTGTCGTTAATCTGTTTCTTCTAATTCCATTCGAAGTAAGGAATTCTACAACGCTAATCGAGCGCCTGTCTGACAGTTCTTGGTTATATTCTGTCGTTCCCGATTTATCAGAATATGCTGATATATCAATGCGAAGAGATTCGTCAGATTGAAGTACTTCGACCAATTCTATCAAACTCTCATTTTCTGCGAAGTTGTACTTATCAGAATCAAAACCGAAATAGATTACCATTACCTCATCTGTAAGTTTTTTTACGATTACTTCTCCTTTTCCTGCGGAAGCCATGTCCATATCTTCTTCACTCATAAATAGCGAATCGAAAGGAATGTCCCCTTTCAAGAAAGTATAGTTAAATGAACCATTGGCTGACACAACTTCAATTATCAGCTCAGAGTCGGAATTGAATAATGTTAAGGCAATTTTACTGATGTCTGGTGGAAGGATTACAAAATGAAAAGTTACTTCATCACCTGGCGAAAAGTGATTAAAATATACTCTTCCTTTGTTGTCTGTGGTTCCAGCACCAACTATTTTACCGTCTTTGTCTAGTACTTTAACCGCGATTTTTGCTAGGAAACTGTTTTCTATCAATGCGTATTTAAACTGCGCCATCACTGAACTTTTAGATGAATGCAATGCAATATCACTTCCACCGTCCATTTCCATAAGTGATGCAACGGCCATTTTTGCCAATTTCATGAAAACAAACTCACCTTTATTGTTCGTAGCTAGTTCGGCAGAAACGCCACCGTCACCAATGACCAATAGTTCAATGTCAGAATTTGCTTCTTCCAATTTAACAATGTAGTTTTCATCGAAAGGAAGGCTCTTAAACGAGAACATTCCGTTATCGTCCGTAGTGGTTGTAAACACAATATTCCCCTCATCATCAACTAAATGTACAACTAAGCCGCCTAAAGAATCTGCCGCCAGGTACTTGAATCTAAACTGACCTCTAAATGTTTTGGTTAACAAGCCTTCTACCAATTCTCCGTCTGTAGTATACAACAAGCCGAGTCCTGCAATTTGCTCGGCATCTAATTCGTGGTACAAGAACATACCTCCCTTATCTGGGCTCATAACAGCCGCAAATGTTTCAGCATCATCACCCAATATAACCAATTGCATATCCTGATCAGCTGCGTCAATTTTAACAAAGTAGTTTATCTCGGGGTCAAGGTTTTTGAATTTGAAAAAGCCTTTTTCATCAGTTACTGCAGTCATTACAATATTTCCGGCATCATCAATTAAGTAAACATTCATACCACCTATTCGATCTGCCGCGAGCGTTTTGTAACTGAAAAACCCTTGCATTATATTGATGTCCTCTTCAACCATTAATGCTAAAAATGCCTCATGCTCGCTTGGCAAATAATTGAATTTAAATACACCTTGATTTGGAGATATGACCGCTACTTCTTCCATTTCTTCATTAATCATTACTAGCTCGATCGCTGTATCAGTGTCATCAATTTTGACTAAATAATTTTTGTCCGGGTCAAGGTTTTTAAAGCTGAAATACCCTTTGCTGTTTGTTGTTGCAGTCATCACAATGTTACCCTCATCATCAACAAGATAAACTTTCATCTCACCAACATTCTCCGAGGCCAATGTCTGATACCTAAAGAATCCATTCAATTCAACATCGTCCCCTTCGTACATTAATAACATTGCGATTGGCTCATCTCCACCTAAGAATGTGAACATAAACACACCTTGATATCTCGAAATAATTGCTCGCTTTTTATCTGTTAATGGGCTTACCACAACCATTTCGAAGTCTTCCTCGCTCTCTGCAATAACCAAGTAGTTTTGATCTGCTGGTAAATCTGTAAACATGAAATAACCATTAGTATCGGTATTTGCTTTAGCTATGGTATCGCCTTCATCATTGATTACATACAACTTAATGCCTACAAAATTATCAAGCGACAGTTTCTCAAATTTAAAATACCCTTTCAAAGTTGTGCGAGCCGCAATTTCTTCTGGTGTGTCCGGAATAGTAACATAAGGGGTCATTTTATTATATTTTGCGTCAACCAGCCAATTACCCTTGGTGTCGATAACGCCATACCTTTTATTTTGCTTTACCAAGGCCTTGCCATCAACAAATTGTGCTTTGCCTTTATTAAATGGTTGTTTTTCGAATTGAGGTTCAATAACCCAGTTACCTTCTGAGTCAACAAAACCCATTTTTGTTCCGTTATAAACGGGACCTAGACCCTCTCTAAAGACACCGTAATCATTTTTAGATTTGGCCCCCTCAATTTTGACTTCTTTCCCTGTTTTCGAAATATAAAACCACCTTTCTTCTTTATCGATTATCGCTCTAGCCATGTCATCATGCATTGGCTCGAATCCATCGTATATTGGTAGCGCCACCCATTGACCATTATCATCTATTAACCCTCTCCCTTTTCTTCCGAAAGCGATGATGTATCCATTAATGTACTTGAGATAATCTTTAGAATCTTCAGGCATCGGTTTAAAGTTTCCAGTTAAATCGATAATGCCATGCCCTTCCTTCTTCTTGACTACAAACCATTTGCCCGACTGTGTAGATTGAAGAAACCCATACTCTGGTAGAATAACTACCTTCCCCGTACTATCTATTACACCTTTCTTTCCTTTTAACGTAATGATTCTATATCCCTTAGCCAAATCAGTGATGCGTTCATATATTGGCTCAACGATAGGCCTCCCTGTCTTGTCAATTAACCCCCAGAGGTCTTTGTCTTTTACCATTGCTTGGCCGTCTCGAAAAGAGTTGATTTTTTGATAGGTTGGCACTAAAACAACTTTTCCGTTTACATCAACTAATCCCGCCTTTTTTTTGTGTACAATAATCCCAAGCCCCTCAGAAAAAGGATTAACACTTAGTTGAACAATTTCTCCATTAAGCGTAATAATTATTTCTTCGAGATCTGAGTTAACGTAGTACTTCCTTTTACCTTCAGCAGCGATACCTACACCATCATTAAACGGATATAATTTATCGTAAAGTTTTGTGCCAATCTGCTTTCCCTCTGCATCGATGTATATGAATTTGTCCTCATTACTTGTGCTTATATCATTATTTCTGCAGTATTCTTCTCCTAAAATTGCAATACCTATTCCCTCTTCAGAAAAATCGAGCATTTTTCTAAACTGAGGTTTTACTATCTCAACTCCTGTTTTAACATTAACCGCACCCCATAAATTTTCTTGTCTTACAATTGAAACCCAATTGACAATTGGTTTCATGTGCGAGTATTTTGGTTCAATAATTACTTTACCTTCTTGGTCTATTGCTCCCCAAAGTTTTCCTTCTTGTACAAATGCTATTTTTTGTTGTGCGATGGTCTGAAAAAGTTGAAAGAAAACAAGTGATCCTAGGATAAATTTTCTCATAAGTAGTTGATTTACTGTGCAAAAATAAGGAAATAAAAAATCCCGCACTTGGCGGGATTTAATTTCAAATTAAACCCGCTCTATTTAGAATGGGAAAAAAGCTTTGATGTCGTCAAACTGAAATGGAATTACTTCTTTTCCCGTTTTGTCTACTGCTCCATATTTTCCACCTCTATTCATTAAAATGAATCCGTTAGCATCTCTATTTGGTGCTTGATATACCGTTTTGGTCAACATTCCAAATCCACCTTTAGATGTTACATTATATAGATATTCGTCTTCAACACTCGTATATATAGGTTTAATAATAACTTCTCCTGTTTTATCAATATATCCATATTTGTTATTCGATTTAAAGGCCATCAAATCCCCGTGAAACTTGTAAAATTTCTGAACATTCGAAATTTTAAACTCTTCTCCAGCTTCATTTACTAAAGACCAACTTTCGCCAATCATTACTCTTCCAAATACTCCTCCCCAATCTAGTGCTTTGGTATATTTTGGTTCAATAACTATTTCGAGCTTGGTGTTCATATATCCAATTTTATCTACTACTTTAATCATCGCGTAACCATCAGAAAATGGATAAATTGCAGTAGCACTAGCAGGTCCTGGTTTGAATTCTCCTGCCTCGTTTACATATCCTTTTACACCACCTTTGGTGGCGAACGCCATTCCACTATTAAACAATCTAAGTTTTTCATATTGCGGTTTTACTATCCAGTTTCCTTTCTCGTTAATTATGCCTGTCTTCCCGTTTTGTTTCGCAATTGCTTGCCCTTTTCTAAACCCTTGTATTTTATCGAATTCGGCTGGTATAATCCATGCTCCATTTAAATCTATCTGACCCCATTTCCCCGCAGATTTCACCATCGCTTTTCCATCTTTAAAATCTTTCGCATCATCGAACTGCGACTTAATTTTATATGAGCCAGCTTTATCAATATAACCCCATTTCTTTTCTTTAAATCTTGCCAATCCGTCACTAAATTGATTTAGCGATTTTGATTCTATTGGGGTTGCTACCTTTTCACCTGTGGAAACGTCAATATAATCCGCGGTTTTTTTCATATAACCAACCAACATTCCATTACCTAGTTTAGCTATTTTTTTATACTCTGTATTTTTGTAAACGGTTTCTCCTTTATCATTTACAATAACCCAGAGCCCACCTAACATAGCCATAGCGTAACCATCTTCTGGAACACTTAGTCTCTCGAATTTAGCTGGAATAACCCATGTACCTTTTTTGTCTATCGTGCCCCATTTCTCGTTCACTTTTGCCAAAGCATAATCACCCTTAAATGTTTGCACAATATCAAATTTTGCCTCAATTAACCAGTTCCCAGATTTATCAATAAATCCAACTTTATTTCCTTTTTTAGCTATTGCGGCTATTGGTTGCGCGCTGACAAATCCACTAAATGCGATTGCTAATGCAACCAATAAACTCTTTACTTTCATTTTTACTGTTTTTTGATTTAGGTTTGCATCATCAAATATATTCATTTAAATGAACAAGCTATTTATAGTTATTCTTTCCTTTTTATTGACCGGCTGTTCTCTGTTCCAACCTTCGATGCAAAAAACATTTGAAAGTTCAATTGAAAATGCTCCATACGATGCTATTATTGTTCCAGGTGTTCCGTATAATGGGTCTAGCTGGAGCACAACAATGAAGATGCGGATTCATTGGTCCAAATATCTTTACGAGAATGGGATTACTAAAAATATTATTTATAGCGGTGGTGCTGTTTATACAAATTATTACGAATACAAGGTTATGAAGTTGTACGGAATTGAATTAGGTATACCTGATTCAGTAATATTTATTGATTCTCTCGCTGAGCATAGTGTTGAAAATGTATATTACGGATTTCTGGAATCCAAAAAATATGGCTTCTCAAATATCGCACTAGCTACTGATATTTTCCAAGCAAAAAATGTGAGAAAATTTATTGATAAACATGAGTTACCCATTGCAATACTGCCTGCTGTTTTTGACTCATTAATGACTCTAGACAGATATGAACCATTAATAAAACCGGAAAGTACTAAGTCTGTAATATTCATCTCTATTGAAGATCGTGAGAATTTGTTTCAAAGACTTAAAGGTACCTTAGGGCGGCAAATTATTTGGAACATCGAGGATGTTAATAATACCAGATACCAAAATAAATTTAGACGACAGGGTCGTCTTATTGAATAAGCCAAAACAAAAAGGCTCGCAATGCGAGCCTTTCCTAATAAAATATGTTTTTCGTCCTAGTCGTTCAATGCTTCTGCACCACCAACAATTTCTAATATTTCGTTAGTAATTGCCGCTTGTCGTGCTTTATTGTAAACAAGTTTTAAGTCGTTTACCATCTCCGTAGCGTTATCAGTAGCTTTATGCATCGCTGTCATACGAGCACCATGCTCCGAAGCATGAGAATCTAAAAATGCCTTGTAAAACTGCGTTTTTAAAGACTTTGGAATCAATTCTTCAACAATTTCTGATTTGCTAGGCTCATAAATATAATCACTAACAAAAGTTGATTTCTCCACAGCTTCAGGAGCAACAGCCGGTAACCATTGTTCTACTTGAACATTTTGCACTGCAGCATTTTTGAATTGATTATAAATAATTACAACCTTATCGAATTGTTTATGAATAAACGCCTCCATAATTCTTTCTGCTTGCACAGAAACATTACTAAATGTTAACTCATTAAACAAATTATTCATATTTCTTGGAAGCGTAGTTCCGTGAATATGTTCTTTTGTTCCTTTAAAGGCATCATTAACCTTTTTACCAGCAGCTAAAACCGTGATTTCACAGCCTTCATACTCCTTTTCAAGTATTCTAGTAGCCTTGATTACGTTTGAGTTAAAAGGGCCGCAAAGCCCTCTATTTGATGCTATAGGAATAACTAAAAGATTCTTAACCTGTCTTTCAGCAGAGTAACCACCTTCAGAAGCATCTAACGTAGAGCTCACGTTTACCAAAATTTCCTGAAGCTTTTCGGCATAAGGTCTCATTTGAATAATAGCATCTTGAGCTCTTTTAAGCTTTGCAGCAGATACCATTTTCATTGCAGAGGTTATCTGAATGGTAGACTGTACTGAGGTTATTCTATCTTTTACTTCTTTTAAGCTACCCATATTGGTTATGCTTTATATTTAGCAGCAAGGTTTAGACAAACTTTTTCTAAAGTTCCTGTAATATTATCATCCAGTTTTCCTGCTCTTAGCCCATCCAGTATCTCTTGATGCTGAGCATCTAGCAAACCTAAATACTCTGCTTCAAATTCTTTAATTCTGTTAACAGGAACATCTCTTAGAATTCCTTTTGAACCACAAAAGATAATCGCTGTTTGTTTCTCAACTGACAATGGCGCGTTCTGACCTTGTTTCAATATCTCAACGTTGCGTTTTCCTTTTTCAAGAATACCCGTTGTCGCCGCATCCAAATCAGAACCAAATTTAGCAAAAGCTTCTAGCTCACGATACTGGGCTTGATCAAGCTTTAATGTTCCTGACACCTTTTTCATCGACTTAATTTGAGCATTACCCCCAACACGAGATACAGAAATACCAACATTAATTGCAGGACGAACACCTGCCAAGAATAAGTTTGGCTCTAAGAATATCTGCCCATCTGTAATAGAAATTACGTTAGTCGGAATATACGCAGATACATCACTAGCTTGTGTTTCGATAATTGGTAATGCCGTTAACGAGCCTCCGCCTTTTACTTTACCTTTCAAAGACTCTGGCAAATCGTTCATGTCTTGAGCAATCGCATCAGACGAATTCACTTTCGCCGCTCTTTCTAATAATCTTGAGTGAAGGAAAAATACATCGCCTGGGTAAGCCTCACGACCCGGAGGTCTTCTCAATAGAAGTGATACTTCACGATAAGCAACGGCTTGTTTTGATAAATCATCATAAACAATTAGTCCAGGACGACCCGTATCTCTAAAATACTCTCCAACCGCTGCTCCAGCAAACGGTGCGTAGAACTGCATCGGGGCAGGATCTGATGCATTAGCTGCAACGATTGTGGTATACACCATAGCGCCTGCTTTCTCAAGAACCTGAACAATACCTGCAACAGTAGATGCTTTTTGACCAATCGCTACATAGATACAGTATACGGGCTCTCCTCTGTCATAAAATTCTTTTTGGTTGATGATAGTATCAATCGCAACAGTTGTTTTTCCTGTTTGACGGTCACCAATAATTAACTCTCTTTGTCCTCTTCCGACTGGAATCATAGAATCAATCGCCTTGATACCCGTTTGAAGCGGTTCACTTACTGGTTGACGATAGATAACCCCTGGTGCTTTACGCTCTAAAGGCATTTCAAAAAGCTCGCCACTGATAGGTCCTTTTCCGTCAATTGGATGACCCAATGTGTTTATTACACGGCCAACAATTTCTTCACCAACTTTAATGGAAGCAATTTTCCCAGTTCTTTTAACTGTTGCCCCTTCTTTAATCTTTCCTACAGGGCCTAAAAGTACAGCTCCAACATTATCCTCTTCAAGGTTCAAAACAATTGCTTGAAGTCCACTTTCGAACTCAACTAATTCACCTGATTGTACATTAGATAACCCATAAATACGAGCGATACCATCTCCAATTTGGAGCACCGTACCTACTTCTTCCAATTCGGCTTCAGACTTGAAGCCCGCAAGTTGCTCTCTTAATATCGCAGAAACTTCTGCTGGTTTAACTTCGGCCATGCTTTCTTTTTTTATTATTCGTTTACTTGAGCGTTTGTACTAAACTCTCTTTTTAATTTCTGTAATTTACTGTGTATGCTTGAATCAACTTGTTGGTCATCAATTTTAATAATAAACCCCCCAATTAAATCTTTGTTGACTTCTTCCTCAATTTCAACTTCTCCTTTAGATGCTGTTTTAACAATTGCCATAATTTTAGACTTCAAATCTTTATCTAAAGTTATTGCTGCAGATACTTTTGCAGAAGTAATGTTCTTATGAGTATTATACTGTTCACTAAAAGCAAGAGCAATGTCTAAAATAATTGCTTCTCTTTTCTTTTTGGTAATGATTTCGATAAACGAAGAA
>Ga0206681_10000959_pt1 | contig 14053 bp, 12 predicted proteins | sample M150012015metaG_FD_161048 | JGI IMG/M metagenome (GOLD analysis project Ga0206681, IMG submission 161048) | Ammonia-oxidizing marine archaeal communities from Monterey Bay, California, United States - M1 500m 12015 | ecosystem: Environmental > Aquatic > Marine > Intertidal zone | place: USA...
ACTCTAGGAGCTGTATTAGAGGTACCACAAAAAGAGGCATAGTCTGTTGTCGCAGCACTGGTCGATCCTGAGATCGTCTGACCACAGGTAATTGGCTCCGCTCCGGAACAAACATCGTTTGCCAAAGGAGTAGCTCCACAATCTACAGTAAACACCTTATAGGCGTAAGTACTGTAAGAGTAAGCACTCCAGCTGGTAAGCGGTGCACCACCTGCAGTAACACTACCGGATATACCGCCATCGCCATAGGAATCTGACAACACTACGTAATAAACGCCCCCATCAGCTAAGCCGGGAAGTGTGTGTGTCCTATTTTGATAGGAGTAAGAAAATGATTGCCAGCCCAGCACATAGCTGAAACTTGCATCAACGACTGCGTATTGGCCTTCGTAGTACCAATAGTCAACGCCCACATTGAGTGTGACATCGCACGTCTGTGCTTTTGTTTCGTTAGGTAATGCCCAAAGCACAAAGGCATTAATTAAAATTATATAGCTTAATAAATGTTTCATAGCACAATTAAATTAGTTAGATTAAAATTAAATTATCAGATAAGATGACCCCCGTCAACGCCCATAAATACAGGCACTTATAACTGGAAATACTTACCCGAAAATGGCTTATTTGTTAGTAGATGCTTTCATCTTCTGATAAGCCGCTGGGTCGTTCTTCTTGAGCCATTTGTTCTTGGCGTTCCGATAGTTCAACCTATCCTGCTCAGGATTTCCCGTATCAACATAAACCGGTCGATCCTTCGAAACATTCGTAGCAGGGCGTTTAAACCCAGGTGGTGTCAAATCAGGATTGTACGTAGCATCCTTTGCAGTCTCACTTCTGTAAGCCTTAGCGTTTGCTTTTATCCACTTGGCCTTAGCTTCATCATTAGCCTCGTACATTTGATTTGATTTAGTTGAAAGCGCTTCTTCCTTTGCTTTTTCCTGCTCCATGATCGCGCTTTTTTGAGCTTTTTCGACATGCACGCCATTACTAATGGCTTCATTGTGCGTTTCCTTGAGTGATTGCTCTTGCTCCTGAGCTACAGTTACCGAAGTAACCATCACACATGATGTGAAAAGTAGTAATATTCGTTTCATATTAATTAGTGTTTGTTAGTTATTGTTCGTTAATGGTAATTCTAGATTAAAGTAGTGCGTCCGGGGAGGGTCCCCTAAGGAAAGCCGTAAGTAAATCCTGATCTGTTAGTATATGTCAAATGATTGTTACTGATCAAAACAGCTCCTGGTCGCCTTCGGGACCAATCTGACCAGAGTAATGCGAACATCACCCATGTGTTATAACCCCTGTTATCTTTATGATCTTTTAGCTGGCTGAAGTGAATACCGAATTGAATAGAGGTACTCCTTATAACTGCGAAAATAGGCAAACCTAGTGTTTTCATAGACGAAAGTGGTAATCAGGCCCTACTAATGTACAATATTATTCTACAAATCAAAATTAATCTAACTAATTATTTGAAATAATATTCCGATATGAGTGCGATTTTACTATTATCACGAAATAATATTCCGAAATAACACCTATATAGCCAATTAGAAATACATGGATAACGGATCACAACTTACACACAAAAAAGGAGAGATAAACCAATTCCCGGTTCAGAGGAAATTGCAAATAATTAGACTAAGAAAGTAGGGGCCTGTTAGTAAAGGAAGCGAAAATATTAGGAGCAAATGCGGATTAGACAGTAAACGATTAAGCCATAAAGTGCGAGTCCATAGATGAAGTATATCGCTCTCTTCACTTTTATGTGAGACCATATCGGATCTAGGTGATTCATTTTAAGCATTTCCGTAATAATCTCCTGAAGCTGCCGCTCGTAATATTGGTCCTTTGCTATATAGCTGAATGCACCATATTTTATAAGTTCTGCGGTAATCTTGCTATTCTTCTGTCCTGAAACAATAATAACCTGAGTGTCCGGCGATCTATCATGAATCTGTTGCATCAACTCGAGACCGTTTAACGAATGCTGATCTTCGGCATCCAAATAATAATCCAATACAACAATGTCGGGCTTTCTGTAAATTTCTTTAAGGCATTCGCTAGCTTTTCCATACCCTTCGACAATAAGTTGAATAGAATCATCCAAAGATCTGTTCGGGAATAAATTAAGGTACCGTTTCATCAGGTGCAGATCATATTCAGAGTCATCAACTACAAACACTGAACACTGCCTTATCTGTAGCCGCCTGGGGCGAATTAAATTTGCAATTTTTAAAGGGTGCGAAATTGATCTCATGACTTCGCCTTTATTTTCAGTTCCTTGGAAGTAAGTAAGACATACATCCAATATGATATTAACAAAAGTAAAATCAAAGACAAAAAGAAAACAGAGTTTATATCACTTGATCCGCAATAAATGACACCGAAGATACTAACAGCTGAAAAAAGAAAATATGATACAAATCTTCTTATGTTCCTGCGATACAATAAATCAGTATAGTCGTCCAGTTTAGAGTCATTCAGGATCTTCACATCCAGAGCAGAAACCTTATGCTCACCGTCTAGCTGAGCATTTTCAGTCTGCACAATGATACTTCGGATCGTACTATGAAGCTCCGAAGTGGACGAAAACACCCCCACTTTTGTAGTCGATCTGTCAATTATTTTTGACACTCTACGAAAAGCTGATACAAAATATTTAGATGCAAGATGCTGCGCATCAATAAGAACGATCAATGGTGCATTTTTTCTGATCTCTTTTACACATGCCTTGATTGATTGAAACGACTTGACCTTACATTCGTAACCATTACTAACGTAGTTTAATTTTAACAACGCACCATTTATACCATCGTGGTCAACTACGTATATGTATTGGTTTTTAATAGGCATAAGCGGAAACAAGTCTAATATATTACGGACTTTTATGTTGCTACTCAAATTAAATCGGTAGAGCGGAAGAATCAATCGTCAAACGACATTAAAGAGATTGTAAGTTACTTGGGAAAGCGTCTCGAAAAAGAAACAAAAAGCAATTACTATTGGCCCAATATTCAGCTAACTTAGAAAGGAGCCACAAAAAAAGAGCCTATACAATATACAAGCTCTTGGAAGTAAGATTTATTTTCGGCAGTAAGTGTTATTTCCGAAAGTGTGGTTGTTCTCACACTATTCGGAAATAAGCTGTTAGGATTAGATAAGGGGTAAAGACATATCGTCTTTAACTAGGCTCAATATACAAATAATATTTTAATAATTTCGATAAAACGACATATTGTTTCGTTATTCTGTATAAAAACCTATGGTTTATTTCATTTTTCCTTAAAAAGACAATGAGCTTATTGCATGGTTATCGTTGCGGTACACGAACCGGTTCCCCCAATGAACGGAGCCGTATTATCGTAGTTAAAAGTTACGATCATTTCACTACCTGACCCATTCATTGTTCCTGTTCCGTCAAAAACAATATCACCTACGGTAATGTTTATCGTTTGCGATGGGAAATTTATTGTGGCCCCATTGATCGTAGCAACCGCTGTACCACCAACCAGATTGAAGAAGTTATCAAACTTTAAAGAATCGGCAGTACTTAAGGCAATGGCTTCTTGAGTGGCGTTCAACGGAAAGGCAGTTGCTCCGCAATCTGAGGCAAGGTCGTAAGTGCCTATATAATTGCCTTGACCGATAACAACATTTACAATTCTTCCAGCTTCTGCGATACCGTATTCGTTTTCGGCCGAGTACGAAACACAAAATGCATCAGAAGTAGCAGTATTTACAGATGAGACATCAGAGGTTACAATTGCCTCGCTGCCATCAGGATTAACAGCAGTTGCACCGGCATCAGTGTACGTGCTACCAACATTAACAGAAGCAGGGTTTGAGCCATTGATAGTGATCGTAGGAGGATTTTTGTCTTTTTTACATCCTACGAATGCAAACAGAAACAATACAAATAATGTGGAAATAATTTTTGAGGTTCTCATGTTAATTTTTTTGATTCGAGCTAAAATAAAGAAACTGCATTTAAAACACATGTAGTTTGTACTATTTATTGAGATTTTGTTCAATTCACGAATAATGATAAAGCGCTGGCTAAATTAGCCAACGCTTTTGTTTCAATTAAGAAACCCCTGGTTTGGTGGCGCGTTATTTTCTTTTTACGGGTAGGCCAAATATCAAGTTGCCGTTTTGACATCTTCTCAAGGCTTTACTGACTATAGCAATCTCATACATGGACAATAAGTATATAATGAAATTGTTATTTGGAGTAGATGGTTAGGTAGTAATTTCATAATTAGTTGATCTCATCCAATCATTATGGCCTCATTTTGTTTTCTACTACAATGTAATACATTATTTTGGTTTTTTTAGATAAAACGCTATAATGTTTCGTTTAATTAAATATTATTGCCTACAAACAGAATGTTAGATGTGTTGCCGTTGGCCTGGGAGCAAGCATTATAACGTACTCTACTATTGTCTATTTTTACACAATGGGCTTTTACAAAAAGAGCTTTCCGAACTATGACCGCATGCACTTGTTTATAAGAGGACAAGGGACTGTTGTCGGTCGGCTGTTTAACTCCTATCCCGGTAAATTATTTGTGGCTAATTCAGATGACTTTACCATTGCTCTTACTTTTCTAGCCGCATTCATAATCCGTGCTGATCATAAAAAGCGGAATGCTGAATACAATTTTGCAAGGAAGTATTTCATTGAGGCATGTAACAACGATGAAAAAATGGGAATCGCTGCGTGCGATTTCCTGGAATTCCTATTGAAAACTCCCGTAGAGTATGATGAGGTATGTGTAACGATCAGGAAATATGTAACCAAGCCTGCCAAACTTCAGCTGGTTCATTTCCTTTGTGACCTGGCATGCTCAGATAACGAATTTAACACTATAGAGTACAAACGTGTTCAGCTTGTAGGATACAGGATCGGACTCGCCAAACAGGACGTCTTATCTATCCTAAACAGTCATGCTAAATCAAGCGAAAAAGCAAAAACAAGGAAAAGTAGTTCCTCAGCCGGCAGGCGTGCTAAAAGGATGTCGAATTCAACACTCAGGTCAGCCTGCGAAATTCTTGGTGTTTCGACTTCGTGCACAAAGGAAGTATTAAAGAAAGCTTACCGTAAATTTGCACGACTTCATCATCCTGACAAGGTGAGTTACCTGGGGCCGATTCATGTGGAAAAAGCCCAGCTACGATTCGATGAGATAGCCGACGCTTACCAATATATTAAACTGCATAAGGGGTATTAATCAGTATTATGTAGGGCAATTACACATACCCTATGTCTTCGCTCAGCTCTACCCTGCTCCCGGTAAAATTTCCTGTTCCAAAAGCTAATTCTGTCCCTTCTTCATTGAGCAATGTAGCGGTTGCTGTGAACAATTTACTGGACTGAAAACGAACTTCACCATAAGCTCGTATCCTTCCTTCTGAAACCGGTCGAACAAAATTGACATTGAATGAAGTCGTCAACACAAAATGGTCTTCAACTATAGAATTAACTGCAAAGAACGACGCATCATCCAGCATTTTAAAATACACCGACCCATGCATGGCACCAAGTGCGTGGTGAAATTTATCCGTGACCACCAAGCCGATCTCGGCCTTACCTTCCTCAATGCGTATCGTGGTTGTGTCATAGATCATTGTATTGAAGTTGGCACCAAGATACATGCGCTCCAGTTTCCGAAAATGCTCAGAGCTCATTTATTCTTCTTTATTCAGTAGGCATTATTGAGTCGACCTCCTCCTCTACTTTAGAATTAACAACTTCCTTGGCCTTAGATTTGATCCCATTCAAAACGTCATCTCCTTTTTCTCTAAGCTCCTTACAAAACGTTTCGGGATACATATATATATAGATGTTCTCTCCAATGACAAACACCAGTAATATGACAATGATAAAATTCTTCATAACATAAGATTAATCAAAAAAGACCCTTCACAATAAACGCGAAGGGTCTTTTTATTAAGATGTTCTTGTTAAGTCTAGCCCTGAAGCTTCTTCTTCATTGCCGACCATTTTTCATCCAAACCTAAGCGACCATAGATCTGCTTCAATGCCGTCATTGTATTTCTGTCTTCCGCATTTATGCCATGTGCCTTTTCTAAAACAGGCATTGCTTTGTTCATAAGTCCCTCTGCCGTTTTAAGATCCCTATCCTGCTCTACAACATCCGTCAAGGTCTGCACCTTATCATACAGCTCAACTGCCTGATTAAAATACGACACCCCTTTTGAATAGAGCGCGTCAAAGTAATCAGGATCTATCGACAAAGCCGCATCGTAGGCTTTTTCAGCATCCCCATACCTTTTCAGATTGTCATAGATCGTGCCTATAGAAAAATGAAGTATTTTATTATTCGGTTCTTTGGCTATGACTTTAGCCATACTCTCTTCCGCTTTATCGTATTCCTCGGCAAGTAAAAATCCGTTTAGCTGCTCTTTTATAAGATCCATATTGCTAGGGTAGCGGAGTAAAGCTGCCTCAAGGGTTTTATTTGACTCTTCTGATTTCCCCTGTTTATTTTGTGCTTGAGCTAACAGTACATGGGTAAGGGCCCCTTGGTAATCAAGCGCAACACATTTCGCATAATACATTTCCGCCTCATCGTATTTATTGAGCTTTTCGCAAGCCAGGCCGGCATTGTAAAACGAGAGAGAGTCTTCCATCTCGATCAGGTCAGCAATATCAGATGCGCCAACAAATGCTTCATAAGCATCATCGTATTTTTTATCATTGAAGAGCTGAACTCCGGTAGAAGCTAATCCCCAACGCATCAAATTCATTTTCTGGCTCAATGGGATCCAATGATCTTTTTTGGCATCTGTCTTCTTACATTTTTTTGCTGACCCTATTACCGCCTCTTCCATAGCTTCGGCATTTTTTTCAACATCTGCTTTAACCTCGTCATCAGTAGCAGCCATCATCATATAGGTAATGTATATTTCTGATCGGTATCGCCACAATTTAGGCACATCCTTTGCCTTTAGGGCGTTGGTCTCATTCTGTTTATCGAGTGCAGCATCAATGTATTTCTTAGCTGATAGTATCTTACCTTTTACCTTAGAAAAGTCGCCTGATTTCTGAGCGGCCGGCAACATTTGCTGAGCACCGTTAAATGCGTAAGCCGCAGAATTAAGGTCCTTGCTCTGGCCAATAATCACATTGGATATACAAGCTATTACTGTAACAATCAATAATTTTTTCATTTCCACTTTGTATTTAAAGAATCTGTATTGCTGTGATGCAAAAATAGAATTTAATCCATATCCCCTCCAACAATTACTTTGCCAATTAGAAGCTGCGCCCTTGTATCGGTACCCAAGCCGAGAACACTTGATAGTTAGGAAAACCCTCTCTTAGCTGTTAAGAAACAGCATATGAAAGGATTTTCCATTGGGATGGATCACTCTTCTTCAGAACTGACATTGTCGGCCCCATCAATGGGCGCCCCTCCCTCATCTAACACTAACACTAACTCCTCATCATCCTCATCACTTCTTTCTACTTTTGCGACAGAAGCTATTTCGTCTGCGCCTCTCAAATTGATCAAGCGCACACCTTGAGTTGCTCTGCCCATAGTCCGCATGCTTTCAACATGCATTCGAATAGTTATTCCTGATTTGGTTATGATCATTAGATCGTCATCGTCAGACACGACCTTTATGGAACACAAGTCCCCGGTTTTCTCAGTTACATTTAATGTTTTTACTCCTTTTCCGCCTCTGTTTGTTATCCTATAGACAGGATCACCGCCTTCCGGATCGTTTAAATACGTTCTTTTTCCGTATCCTTTTTCGGAAACCACTAAAATGGTATCGGTGGTTTCATTGTCGACACAAACCATTCCGATTACCTCATTGTCGCCATCGCCAATATTTACCCCCCTCACACCTGAAGCAGTTCTGCCCATTGATCGCACTTTTTCTTCATTAAAGCGGATTGCTCTTCCTGATTTTACGGCCATCAAGATCTCATTAACCCCATTGGTCAACCTTGCTTCCAATAGTTCATCTCCCTCTCTTATTCCGATTGCATTTATTCCATTTGTTCGAGGTCTTGAATATGCTTCCAAAGGAGTCTTCTTTATTACACCTTTTTTAGTACACATTACTATATAGTACCTGGCAATGAGGTCTCCAACCTTTTCAGCCAACCCTTTATCCACATCCAGCTGTTCGGCCGGTCGCTTAATGTAATCTTCTGATTTAACGTCCCCTGTATTAATATAGGCCATCACCTTATCATCTTGTTCAATATTGATCAGATTTTGGATAGCCCTTCCTTTAGAGATCTTATTGCCTTCCGGGACCTCAAATACCCGCATCCAAAAGCATCTTCCTTTCTGGGTGAAGATCAATAGATAATTGTGATTTGTTGCAACAAACAAATGCTCCAGAAAATCTTTATCTCTGGTTTTTGTTCCTTTAGAGCCAACTCCACCTCGATTCTGCACCTTGTATTCTACCAAAGAAGTCCGTTTGATATAGCCTGCATGAGAAATGGTCACCACTACTTCTTCATCCGGGATCAAGTCTTCGATCCTCATTTCATTAGCAGAATATTCAATGGTTGACCTTCTTTCGTCCCCATATTTATCTCGCACTTCTTCCAGCTCTGTTTTGATGATCAACATTCTTCTCTCTTCGTCATCCAGAATGTCCTTAAGGTCCTTTATTTTTTCTATCAACCCATTGTACTCGTCTCGCAGCTTTTCCTGTTCAAGCCCCGTTAGTTGACGCAATCTCATTTCAACAATTGCTCTGGTTTGCACATCCGAAAGCTCAAAGCGCTCAATTAGTCTTTCCCTTGCCTCTTCCGGACTTTTAGATGCTCTTATCAAAGCAATTACTTCATCAATATTGTCAGAAGCAATTATTAAGCCTTCTAAAACATGAGCTCTTTCCTCTGCTTTCCTTAATTCGTACCTGGTTCTTTTAACGACGACCTCATGTCTATGCTCCACGTAATGATGGATCATTTGTTTCAGGTTGAGTGCCATCGGCCTTCCTTTTACAAGCGCAATGTTATTAACGGAGAATGAAGATTGTAAGGCCGTATATTTATACAGTTTATTGAGAACAACATTTGGAATTGAGTCCCTCTTTAGCTCGTATACAATCCTCATTCCATTCCTGTCAGATTCGTCTCGAATGTCTGAAATCCCTTCGATTTTCTTATCATTGACAAGGTCAGCCGTCTTCTTGATCATATCGGCTTTATTTACCATATACGGTATCTCCCTTACTATGATCGCCTCTCTACCCTCTCTGATCTCCTCTATTGTAGCGGTTCCTCTTATTACCACACGGCCTTTGCCTTCCTCGAAAGCAGACTTCACTCCTTCATAACCATATATAACTCCACCAGTTGGAAAGTCTGGAGCCTTGATATATTCCATTAACCCTGGAATGTCAATATCCCTGTTCTCAATATAGGCGATAGTACCATTGACTACTTCAGTTAAGTTATGGGGAGCCATGTTGGTTGCCATACCAACAGCTATTCCGGAAGCTCCATTTACCAGCAGGTTCGGTATCCTGGCAGGAAGTACCGTGGGCTCGCTTAATGAATCATCAAAGTTTGGCCTGAAATCAACGGTCTCCTTTTCAAGATCAGTAAGCAATTCTTCCGCAACCTTTCTGAGTTTAGCCTCAGTATAACGCATTGCCGCAGGGCTGTCGCCGTCAACTGACCCGAAATTTCCTTGCCCGTCAACCAATGGATATCTTAAAGACCATTCCTGCGCCATACGAACCATGGTATCATATATCGCCGAATCACCATGAGGATGGTACTTACCCATTACATCCCCCACAATTCTTGCAGATTTTCTGTATGGTCGATTCGAGTACACTCCCAGCTCCTGCATTCCATACAACACCCTTCTATGTACCGGCTTCAAACCATCCCTGACGTCCGGCAAAGCCCGTGACACAATTACCGACATCGAATAATCGATGTAGGCTGACTTCATTTCTTCTTCAATGCTTACCGGTATAATTCTTTCTCCATCTGCCATTCTTTCCTATTTTGAATTTTTCGCACGTTTTTTGTGTGCTAAAAGCAAGGTTCGAAAGTACCTAAATTTGACGGAATAGACACCTTATATATAAAGGAAATTGTTCACAAAAATCTGTTAATAACTGAAGTGTTGAAACAAAGTTATAGAACTGACTATTTCTAACTTTGAAATAACTCTATTTTCTTCGTATTTTAGAGCAGAATTGTAAAAGTGTAAGTAGAATATATGGAAGCGAAGTTTTCACCAAGAGTAAAAGATGTAATTACATTCAGCCGAGAAGAGGCTCTCAGGTTAGGGCACGAATATATCGGCGTAGAGCATCTTTTGCTTGGTATCATCCGTGAAGGAGAGGGAGTTGCCGTTAAGATCATGAAAGAAAGCGGCATAGACATGAAGGAGCTAAGGAGAGAGGTTGAAGGTGCAGTTCAATCGAATACAGGCAAATCTGTTAACCTTGGGAACATTCCGCTTGTTAAACAGGCCGAGAAAGTTTTGAAGATAACCTATCTCGAGGCGAAACTTTACAAGAGTGCCATGATCGGCACCGAACATCTTCTACTTTCCATTTTGAAAGATGACGATAACATAGCTACACAAACTCTTAATAAATTTAATTTGAACTACGACAAAGTGAAAGATGAACTAGAGCATATGTCTCGGGAAAGTGAGGATGATTTCAGTGCGGAATTTCCGGGAAGCACGGCTGATGATGAAGGGGAAGAAGAATCATATAGCTCGGGTGGAAGTGGCGGCGGCCAGAGGAAATCAGAGTCGAAATCAAAAACTCCGGTACTTGATAATTTCGGAAGAGACCTTACAAAGATGGCCGAAGAAGAAAAGCTGGATCCGATCGTAGGAAGAGACCATGAGATTGAGCGCGTGTCCCAGATCCTGTCAAGACGGAAAAAGAACAATCCAATTTTAATTGGAGAGCCTGGTGTTGGCAAATCGGCAATTGCAGAAGGCCTGGCATTGCGGATCGTTCAAAGGAAAGTGTCACGAGTCTTGTTCAATAAGCGCATTGTTTCGTTGGATCTGGCATCACTTGTTGCCGGGACCAAATACAGGGGCCAATTTGAAGAAAGAATGAAGGCAGTCATGAATGAGCTGGAAAAGGACCGTGACATTATTCTCTTCATTGACGAAATTCATACTATTATTGGCGCCGGTGGTGCATCTGGATCATTGGATGCCTCCAATATGTTCAAGCCGGCTTTAGCCCGAGGGGAGCTTCAAGCAATTGGAGCAACTACACTTGATGAATACAGGCAATATATTGAGAAAGATGGAGCCCTGGAACGAAGGTTTCAGAAAGTATTGATAGAGCCTACTACGAGAGAGGAGACTATACAGATCTTGAATAATATTAAAGATAAGTATGAGGAACATCATAGCGTTACTTATACCAATGAAGCAATCGAAGCATGTGTTAAACTCACAGCAAGATATATCCCGGACAGACACCTTCCTGACAAAGCAATCGATGCTTTGGACGAAGTAGGTTCTCGTGTACATATAACCAATATTAATGTTCCGAAGAATATAATCGATATTGAAAATCGAATTGAGGAGGTAAAAGAGCAAAAGAACCAAGTTGTCAAATCACAGCGGTATGAGGAAGCGGCGCGACTTCGGGATTCGGAAAGAAAGCTAGCGGATGAGCTGGATAATGCGAAAAAAGAATGGGAGACAGAGGCCAAGATCAAGAGGGAAATTGTAACAGAAGAGAATGTTGCAGAAGTCGTCGCTATGATGACAGGTATTCCTGTGACCCGAATTGCTGAAAAAGAAAGTGGCAGACTGATTAATATGACTGAGAATCTAAACGGTACTGTAATCGGTCAAAATGAAGCGATTAAAAAGGTGGTTAAAGCTATCCAAAGGAATCGTGCTGGCCTTAAAGACCCGGAAAAGCCAATAGGCTCCTTTATTTTCCTTGGGCCTACCGGAGTCGGAAAGACTCAATTGTGCAAGGAGCTCGCAAAATATATGTTTGACTCGGAAGAAGCACTAATAAGGATCGACATGTCCGAATACATGGAAAAGTTTGCCGTTTCCAGACTAATAGGTGCGCCTCCTGGCTACGTCGGATATGAAGAAGGTGGGCAGCTTACGGAAAAAGTAAGACGCCGACCCTACTCTATCGTTTTACTTGATGAGATCGAAAAAGCCCATCCTGACGTATTTAATTTGTTACTGCAAGCACTTGACGATGGACTGCTTACCGACAGCTTGGGAAGAAAAATTGATTTTAGAAACGTGATCATCATCATGACCTCGAATATCGGGGCAAGACAACTGCAGGATTTTGGTACAGGTGTCGGATTTGGCACTAAAGCAAAAGAAGGTCAGAAGAATGAGGAAACAAAAGCGGTCATTCACAATGCCCTCAAAAAAGCGTTTGCACCAGAGTTTTTAAATCGTGTTGATGACATGATCTTGTTCAACCCCTTGGGACGTGAGCACATCCATCTGATCATCGATATTGAATTGGCAAAGCTGTTTGGTAGAGTTTCAGAGCTTGGCTATAAGATCGAACTGTCTGAAAAAGCTAAAGACTATATCGCAGAAAAAGGGTTTGACGAAAAATTTGGCGCAAGGCCATTGAAAAGAGCAATACAGAAATACCTTGAAGATCCTTTGGCTGAACAAATTATACAAACCAAATTGGATGAAGGAGACAAACTTAAGGTTGATCTAAACAAGAACGGTGAAATTGAAGTTAAGGTGAATCGACGGAAGAAATCTGAAAACAAAGGGAAAACCACCAAAACAACTGGAGCAAAGAAAACTGCAAAACACGAAGACGAAGAGCCAACGGAGCCAAAAGAAGAATAAGGATGCAACTTCATCGTTGCTCAATAGAAAAGCAAAGCTGTTAGTCGAGACTTACCTTCTCGGAGGTATATTCGCTTTGAATCCGAACCCAATAGCAAATAGATGGCTGGGTCCTACATAATCGGTAGGAAAAGAGCCCTCAAACTCTGATAAGCATAAATTACTCGGACCAAATTCTGAAAGAATAAACTGATAGGAAAATAAGATCCCGAATGATAAATACTCAGAGCTTCTGATGAAAAGAGACAGATCCGGCTTAATACTCATCCCGCCCTTCTTGTACACCCTATTACCTGTAGACTGCAAACAAGTTTCGCTTGAGGTGAGAACATAGCTATAACCACCGTTGACGGCAAACTCCAACGAAAACTTATCAGAGGTTGGGACGGTGTAGCCCAATGTGACGCCTGTTCCCACAATTTGCATAGTTGCATTGGTTCTTTCAGGAATAGACAGATCGTTAAAAGTAAGATAACTGTGTTGAGCAAAGATCCCAAGGTGCATTGACTTCGAGACAGGAATATTGAAAGAGAACTCTATATCGGAAACGCCACTCATTAGAGTTTTAAATGAATGGTTAGCAATTGTAGTTGGTAGCTGAAAGCTCCCTTTAAAAAAGGGTCTTTCCTTTTCTCTTTCCCTTTCCTGCCCTGTCAAATTGAAGGCGATCACACAGAAAAACACTATCGAAATTATTATCCTCAACTTAATCGTTATTTATTTTAAAAACCTTTGTGATCTTCTGAAGATCTGTCTTGAGTTGATAAAAATAAACGCCATTTGGAACAGTTGTAGTATTAAATGAAACCGGATAATTTCCCGGACCTCTTTGTTCATTCACAAGTACTATTATTTCATTGTCATCCTTGTCAACTATTGCAAATCTAACTTTTGTAGGGGACCTAAGAATAAAAAGAAATTGAACCTCTCCTTGTGAAGATCGATTATTAAGTAAAGTGTACAGCTCTGCATATTTTACTTTGTTGGGCCTGATCTTACCTGTCCCAATTACATTCAGCAAGTACCTATAGCCTATTAGCAACAGGTACAAAGCCGAAATAATGGATAAGCCGGCAATAACATTAATCAATATTCTATCCCAATCAATCACGCGGCTAAATTAATTCAAATCATTTTCTTAATCATCAGTCTCGATGTAATTTTATGAACTCTATTGCATATTAGCAGGTTGGGTCTTGTTA
>Ga0206681_10000961_pt1 | contig 14015 bp, 11 predicted proteins | sample M150012015metaG_FD_161048 | JGI IMG/M metagenome (GOLD analysis project Ga0206681, IMG submission 161048) | Ammonia-oxidizing marine archaeal communities from Monterey Bay, California, United States - M1 500m 12015 | ecosystem: Environmental > Aquatic > Marine > Intertidal zone | place: USA...
CGATAAAGGCCTACAATCAGAAATAATGGAGGCTTATCGAGCAGACGAATATGCTAAGCTTCTAAAGGTTAATAAATGGTTTGAGAGATGTGAAGAGGATTGGCGTAGTAAAGCCGAGGTTTTAGAGCTCCCGCCATCAGCTGCTTTCATTCCTCTTATGCTCTATGGAAGATTCGAGCATGAAAAATGTGACTGTGACAAATCAGCCCGTTCATTAAAGTCCTTACAGTCTCTTAATAATCAAGAACTACTTCCTGGTCTTAAATTACTCTTTATAGAGAGCCAAATTAAAGATGAATTCGAATTTTTTCTTCAAGAATTAAGCATCGTTATTAGATTAATCGAGAACTTCGACCTTAACAATCCAAGCGCTAGCTTAAGATCTCACCTTGTGAAAAAAGGAGAGACACTGTATCGATTATCAGTAATATATAACGTTCCCGTCTCTGACATACAAGCTGCCAACAATCTCGGCACAAGCACACATATTACTTTCGGAAGTTTAATTACTATTCCAAAGTAGCCAAGGTGACTAACAATAAATTTCACGAGCCTAGTCACACCGCCTTATTTCTAATTCTACTCGTAGGTGTTCTCTACCATTCTTCATTAATTAAATTTTTTGAGGTCGAGAAAGTACAGGTATCAAAGGAAGTGGAATATGAAGAGGAAGTCGTCGACCAGGAAACTGCATTTGAAATAGAGTCCATAGGTGACTCCATACCTAAAGTTGAAGTTGAGATCGCGTTCGAGACAGTACTTGAACTCGATAAAACACCGATTCTAAAAACCAATCTTTGGCGTCCTGACTACGACACTTGTAGTGTGAGAGATTTAGCAAAGGAGAAAAGGATTTCAGGAAGCAACGCAGCGAAACAAAATTTATGGGCGTTTTTCGAAAAGCTTAACAGGTTAAACTCAGACTCTAAATTACACGTATTTCACTTCGGAGATTCCCAAATTGAAGGAGATAGAATTACTGGAAGAATCCGATCCAGTTGGCAGAAAACATGGGGAGGCAGTGGCCCTGGACTAATACCAGCAATACAACCGATTCCAGCACTTGCAGTTAGGCAACAACACGAGGGCGACATAAAGAGATTTACTAAATTCGGAACAATAGACTCTACTCTTGAACACACGTGCTATGGAGGTATGGCTACTTTATCAAGAATTCGCAATAATGGAAAAGTAATCGTTAAACCACATCCGATGGGGTTTAGAAAAAATCAAGTTTGGCATCAGGCGGAAGTGTTTATCGGGGCAGCACCACTTGGAGGGAGGCTTACGGTTTCAGGGGAATTTACTGACTCCATTACTATAGATATAGCACCGTCAAGCTCAGGAAACCACAGTTCTATATTAGTTGATTTAGTGGGCAAAAAGGAGGAGGTGATTTTTAGCTTTGATGGATATGAGATTGAAATAACGGGGATAAGACTTGGAAGTGAGAGTGGTCTTGCAATTCACAATATTCCCATGCGTTCTAGTTCAGGGACTGTCTTTAAAACCCTAAACAAAGAACATTTTAAAAAATATTTACAGAACTGGGATGTGGGTATGGTCATTTTACAATTCGGCGGAAATACCGCGCCGTATGTTAAAGACCAGGCTGCCGCTGAGAGATATGGGAAGAGGTTCCGATACCAGTTGAAATATTTAAAAACAATACTACCAAAGTCCACTTTCTTAGTTATAGGACCATCAGATATGGGTATTACATCCGATTCTACAGCACTTACCTACCCTATGCTTGGCGCGATTAGAGCCGAGATGAAGAAGGTGACGATATTAGAAGAAGCTCTTTATTGGGATTTATTTGAGGCTATGGGGGGAGCTGGAACGATGGAGGTTTGGGCTGAAAGAACACCTAAACTAGCTTCATCAGACTTGGTACATTTCACGCCTAAGGGAGCAAAAATGATTGGGGAGTTGTTAGATAAATCGTTGAGAGCGGAGTATAGATCCTGGGAACAAGCAATTGAAGGAGAATGAGCACTCAGCTACTATTTACAAGGCCAGCCTTTTATATTTTCCTTCTCACAGTGATGGTAGGGCTTTCGTTGCTGAAGAATAAATCGGCTATGCGTAATGCCTTTTTGTTTGCCGCAAGCTTGTTTTTCTACTGGAAGACGAGTGCTGCATTCGTATTCCTGCTCCTCTTCTCTACTGTAGCTGATTGGGGAATTGCCGCGGTGATGGATAGAAGTGAGAATTTGCAAAGGCGGCTGTGGTTAACTCTCAGTGTTTTAATAAACCTGGGGTTGCTCGGGTTTTTCAAGTATGCATATTTCTTAGCAGATTCTAGCGCTATGCTTTTCGACACTTCATTTAGAGTTGAATCAATATTGCTGCCGGTGGGGATTTCTTTCTATACATTCCAAACCTTATCCTACTCCATCGATGTATACAGACGTAAAGTCTCCCCCGTAAAATCACTCTTAGATTTCGGTTGTTATGTCACATTTTTCCCACAACTCGTTGCTGGACCTATCGTTAGGGCGAAAGACTTTATACCACAACTTCAAAGCAAATACGATTTATCAAGAAAAGAATTCAACCTAGGAGTGTGGTGGATTTTAACAGGTCTGATAAAAAAAATCGTTATAGCTGACTATATAGCGATGAACTTAGTCGATCGAGTTTTCGCAAACCCCACTAGCTATAGCGGCATGGAGGTTCTTCTGGGTCTATATGGATATAGCCTACAGGTCTTTGCCGATTTCAGTGGATATAGTGATATAGCAATAGGAGTAGCTCTTATTATGGGGTTTCGTTTGGCTGAAAATTTCAGATCTCCATATAAAGCTAGAAATGTGGGGGAGTTTTGGGGTAGGTGGCATATCTCACTTTCAACTTGGTTAAGGGATTACCTATATATTCCTATGGGTGGCAGCAGAAGCGCAAGCTTATTTTCCGTGATTTTCTCAATAGGAATTGTCTTGTTCGCTGGACTAATGTTGCGAGAAGGCGAGGAAGCAATCAATTTAGGAGTGATTTTTTTAGGTGGCGGAGTGTTAATGATGATTTATGCTTCAGGAGTAATGTTTACAAAATGGGGGGTAAAACTTGCGACATACTTAAACATCCTAGCGACGATGATTATTGGCGGATTGTGGCATGGAGCATCATGGAATTTTCTTCTGTGGGGGGCGCTGAACGGAATTGGACTATTGGTTTACAAAATCGTCGGCAGACATCTACCTTGGGCAAAAAGCGAGAAGTTTATAGCGAGAGCTTGGGGGGTGATTTTAACCTTCAACTTCATAACCTTTACAAGAATTTGGTTTCGGTCGGGATCGAGCATTGGTTGGGACACAGCTGCTGGCGATCACAATATTCTAACTGAGTGGTTCACAGCAAACGATCTTTTATACCAAATCACAAATCATTTCTACGACATCCCTCCCTTAGACTTACTTAAAGGGCACCTAATTGTTATTTCTTTAATGGCAAGTGGATACTTGCTTCATCTAATGCCCACAAAAATCACATCTAAAGTGATAAACGGATTTACAACTCTTCATATAACAGTTGTTTTTTGCATATCAATTATAGTCTCTGCTATTCTTTGGAAAGTTGGTGCTGCAGCTCCCGCACCGTTTATATACTTTCAGTTCTAAAGGAAAAAGGCGCTAAAAGAGAATTACTCCGAGGTTAACTCAACATTCTGGTAAGCTTCACAAGATTCATGGTTTGCAGCGCAAGAAGAAAGAGAGAAACTTATCACAGCCAAGATGATTGCTACAGTTGAAAAAAAACGTGCGCGAGAGGTGGATATAGAAATCTTCATGAGTCTTGTGTTTGAATCTGAAAGATAGTCTTAAATAAGAAATAAAAAAACCAAATAACAATGTTTGCTCACTTACGAACGTGTAAAACCTCTTTTTAGCGTGTTATCTTTGTTAAATGAATAAAGACGGACAGATGATTCGAGTGACTTTGTGGGCGATAATGACGATTGCCACTCTATTTCTCTTCTCAGAGCTTTTAGATAACCTTTTTCCTTCACAAGCGACTATAATAACAGAAGCTTTCGATTTTACCAGAACTCCTCTTATGATAATCCAATTTCTAGGTCTTGGAACTCTATTTGTGGACCTTGTAGTAAGGTTCGATAGGTTGAATGAAAAATATAGAGTTCTTCACGTCATAGCCGTGGGGTACTGTATCATATCATACATGTTCCAAATCTTCGTGTTTTATATGGATTCAGCCTTCTTAACTTAATCTAGATCATACCTATAATCTCCCTCATCCAACCGGTGGGGTATCATCTTAAAAAGACTGTATTGTCTTTTTACATATAAGATAAACTCATACTGAGTCCACTTTTTTAACAGCTCATCTCCGGGATCACAAAACTCCGCGAACTCATCGAACTCCTCTTGTTTGAGCTGTACTATATCGTAATCTACATACTTTACAAATAATTCTTGAAGCAATTCTCGCCTGTTGTCTTTATTGACTAACTCAGCCTCTAATCTTTTTGATTGTTCACTTCGAGAGAATTGCTCATACAAAAATGTAATCGGGCTTTGTAGTGCGTTTACTCCAGAGACTCTGAAATCTCTTTCATCGTATCCAAGCGCCTCTATATCGTGGAGTATTTCAAGCAAAGCTCTTGGAGCATACACTTCCGCCACACCTACTTCGACTTTTAATCGTTTTAATTGGATTTTCAATTCCGAGGCGCGCATAGACTTAACAACCTCACGCTCCACAGAATAATATCCTATAGCACCGAAGACAAGTGTATCACCTGGACACGCACGAACTAAAAAGCTGCCGTCACGCTCCACAAAAACACCTCCCCCGCTTTCGCGATTCACGGCCATAGCTGTGGGAATAATGCCACCATAGGATTCGAAAACCCAACCGCTAACGACTATTGAAGAATCACAACGAGATAATGGGGCAAAGGTTTGGGCTGAAAAAGTGGCTGCAAAAAAAGCAAAAGAAATGGCCCAAATTATTAAACGCATATTCATACTCGCAAGTTAAGCCATCAAAATGTGGCAAAACATGAAAGGATTGTTAACTTCCCCACATGAGTAGTCAGAAAGTGTCTTCCAAAAATAATGCTGTCGATGCTGCGCGAAAAAGAATTCAGTCAAATCGGACTGTGGATTTTAACGCCTCTGAAATCGCAGCAGCTATTGTTGAAGGGAAACGCGAAGAACTAGCAAAAGCCATAACCTTAATAGAAAGCGAAAACCCCTCGGACAGACCACTTGCTCAGGAGCTACTTAAAGCCGTTAAGGACCTTTCCTCGGGCAAAGAGACCTTGAGAATAGGGATTACTGGCATACCGGGCGTTGGGAAAAGTACTTTTATTGAGAGGCTTGGATTAGATCTGATCAATGATGGCGATCGGGTAGCCGTACTTGCTATTGACCCCTCTAGCAAGAAGACTGGCGGCAGTATTTTAGGTGATAAGACCAGAATGGATGAGCTGGCCGTTCACAACGCCGCCTTCGTCCGCCCCTCTCCTGCCGCCGCGGCTCTTGGTGGAGTTGCACGAGCCACCATGGAAGCCATTATTTTATGTGAAGCAGCTGGATATAACAAGATAATTATTGAAACTGTAGGCGTAGGCCAAAGTGAGACTTCAGTCAGAGAAATGGTTGACGTTTTCACTCTATTACTCATCGGAGGAGCCGGCGATGAGATACAGGGGATTAAAAGAGGCATAGTCGAAATGGCTGACTTAATTGTAGTCCACAAAGCAGACGGAGACCGCATCGACACGTGTTTAAAAACAGCACAATCTTATAGCAATTCTTTGCATTTATCCCCCATTCCAGATGGAGGAGAAGTAGTCGAGGTAATGACTGCAAGTAGCATAACCGGATCTGGACATGACGAAGTGAGAGAGCAGATTGAGAGTCTAGCAAAAAATTGGCTAATGTCTGGATTTTTCTTAACTCAGAGGTCAAACCAACAATCTGACAGGATGCTCTCCCACGCAAAAGATATTTTATTAGATAAAAAAATGGGGGAATCTAGTTCTAAAGCGCTTTGGGAAGATTTATCTCAAGAAGTGAAATCGGGAAAACAAAGCGCTTTCTCTGCTGCTTGGTCATGGGTATATAAAAACCTGGTGTCTTAATGGAAGCATTTGTTGCTTTAATTCTATTTGTCATAGGGTTTATTGTAGCTCGAAAATTTGAACCTAAAATCAAATATCTCGGGTGGTTAAAACTGATAAAAATTGCAGAAAACAAGTTCTTCCTTAAGAGAGCTCGAAAGCAAAATGAAAGAGCCATGCACGTGAGAGATCATACCATGCGATTAAATGAGGTTACATTTTTACTTTCTAAACTTCGAGAATATGATAACGATACAGAAACCATCAATACATTTATTGAAAGAATTGGGGTTTCAATAGACAAATTAAACATCGCTATCGCTAGCGGTAACGAGGCTTGGGCTGGATCATTACTAACAACATTTAGCAGACATTTAAGAGAGATCCTTAACGAATCAGCTACCAATCAAATCGAGTTCAGCACTTGCACGACTCATGTAGAGCATCTACTCTCTTTGCTTTCTTCAATAAATAAAAATTCTTGGAGCTTCGAAATTTCTGATTATAAGATTTTTGAAATGGATAACTCTCGATTTATTCGTTCTTTAGCTATTATGCCTTGGGTTGCTGATATACTATGGGAAGCTGTAATCAATGACAAGCCCATAGACTATGTCGGAATTGAAATTAGTTCTGACTCATACGAAGCTACATATACAATTAAGTTTGAAGGGAAGGAGATGAAACGTAGCCTCCCATTTATTGAGGGCATAAGAGAAAACGAAGAATAAAATGAAGCTATACTTTAAATTAGCAGCAAGTTTAAATATTCTTCACTACTTCCTGAGGAAATATTGTCATTTGAGTACCATCTGACATATTCTTTAGAGTCACCTTTCCAGAATTACGCTCATCCTCTCCAATAAACACCACATAGGGGATATTTATATCGTTTGCGTATTTAATCTGCTTTTTGAGTTTTGAAGGATCTGGATACAATTCTGCAGAAAACCCAGAAGCACGAATTTGAGAAACCAACTTTAACTCTTCTAAACAATTTGTGGGATCCATTTGGGTTACTAAGACGTCTGTAGTCTTATTTATTTTTTCCGGAAATTTATTGAAATGCTCTAGGACATCCTCTATCCTATCTGCTCCGAAACTTATACCCACACCACTCATACCTTCTAAGCCAAATATACCTGTAAGATTGTCGTAACGTCCACCTCCACAAATACTCCCCACAGGAGAATCAGCAACTTTTACTTCAAAAATAGCTCCTGTATAGTAATCTAAACCACGAGCTAACATTACATCGAACTTTATCTCTGGAGCTTCAATCCCATTATTCATAGCTCTATTTAGCAACAACTCCATTTCTTTAAGGCCACACTCACCCTTTTCGTTTCCTTTTATAAACTCTGACAATTTAGATAAAACATCAAAACTGTTAGCACTAGAATTTATTTCCGAAAGAGTTTCAATCCCAGAAACTACACTCTCACTAAAACCATTTTTTTCAAGCTCAATTTTCACCCCCTCAATCCCCACCTTATCATATTTATCAATGGCTACAGTCCAAGCTGTAAGCTTCTCATCCGGCACTCCTATGGCAGATGCTACAGCAGCTAGGACTCTTCTGTCATTAATTAAAATGGTAAAACCAGGTACTCCCAAGTCAGTAAGTGATTCAGAAAAAACCTGTACTAAATCTAACTCGCATAGGCTACTTGTACTCCCGATAATATCAGCGTCACACTGAGTGAACTCTTGATATCTACCCTTTCCAGGTCTATCTCCACGCCAAACATGTTGGATTTGGTATCTCCTAAAAGGAAAGGTTAAGGAGTTTCTATGCATCACAACAAAGCGTGCAAATGGAACAGTGAGATCATAACGAAGAGCTTTCTTACTGATAGAAGGCGTAAGTTTCTTACTGTCTTTCGACTCAAGAGCCCCTTCATCTGCTTTAGCAAGGTAATCTCCATTATTTAAGATTCTGAAAATAAGCTTATCCCCCTCTTCACCATACTTTCCTGTAAGTGTTTGTAAATTTTCAAAAGATGGAGTTTCTATTGGCAGGAATCCGTGCTTTACGAAGACTTTGCGAATAGTTGCAAAAATCCACTGCCTGCGAGCCATAGCCCGAGGTCCGAAGTCTCTTGTTCCCTTTGGAATGGAAGGCTTACTCATCTCTTCAACCTTTTGCGGTATTTAATAAATGAAAACACGATAAGTCCACAAACTGCTAACCATAAATATTGCATGCGATAAAAGTAAACTACACGGGATATAATTCTACCAATTAATGGGCATTAAAGAAAATAATTCAAGACGGGCATTTACTTTTGAAAATGGTTTTGATTTAAAAAATCCTTTATAAGAAGATAGAGGGCTTGGATGGGGTGAAACATGGACAAAGTGTTTTAACTCATTAATTTCAGATTTATACTTTTGCGCATAGGCTCCCCAAAGAATAAAACACACGTTTTCTTTATTCAAATTTATCGCTCTTATAAGCTCAAGCGTAACCTCTTCCCAACCCCAATTTTTATGAGATGCTGCTCTGCCTGAAGCAACGGTCATAACAGAATTTAATAACAACACTCCATCTTCAGCTAAATCTGAAAGGTCAGAATTCCTAGGCGGTAATTTTAAATCATCTGCCCGTTCCTGTAATATATTTCTTAGTGAGGGCGGGACTTTAACACCCACAGGCACAGAGAAAGCCAAGCCATCTGCTTGACCTACTCCATGATATGGGTCCTGCCCTATTATCACAACTCTTACCTTATCTAAACCACACAGTCTCAAAGCTCTAAATACATTTTTAGGAGCTGGGAAACATGTTTCAATCGAATATGCATCCACTACCTTTTTATCTAAATTATCCCAAACATCAGATTTAGGCGCCCCAGGATGTAAAAATATTTTATTAAAAATTTTCATCCAATCTCCAACCCCTCCTTCAGAGTATAAAGCAGCTATTAAAGAGCTCATTTTCAAATTAATATGGCTTTCATGATGAAGTGATTAAAACAACTATTTTAATATATTGTGTATAATCATACAACTATAATTATCGACTAAGCAATGTACATGGTATTTTTGTCTTTTACTATTTGTTTAATTAACGACTATTTCCCAATCGATGGATCCTAAAATTAGGGCTCGCCTAGAAAGTAAAAGTGGTAAAACACTCTATGGATACCAGAAATTGGCTATCGATGAAATGATGCAAAAGTTCGTTGAAAAACAAACGAACTATAATCTTCTTTTCCAGCTTCCTACAGGTGGTGGAAAGACCGTTATCTTTTCTGAATTAGCAAAGAAATTTATACTGTCTTCAGGTAAAAAGGTTCTTATCCTCACCCACCGTATTGAGCTTTTAGGCCAAACCTCAAAATTGCTATCTGAGATTGGAGTACCTAACAAAGTCATCAACGCTAAGGTGAAAGATCTTGATGACGGAAAGGAACATTGGTGTTACGTGGCTATGGTTGAGACTCTCAACAATCGTATCAACGATGAGCAAATGGAGTTCGAAAACTTAGGCCTAGTTATAGTCGATGAAGCGCACTACAACAGCTTCCGAAAATTATTCAAGCACTTTAGAGACCAAATCCTACTTGGAGTTACTGCTACCCCATTAAGCTCTAACATTAAACTTCCTCTTAATGACAACTACAACGAGTTAATCGTAGGAGAAAGCATCTCGTCATTAGTGGATGGTGGATATCTCTCTAAAGCTAATACTTACAACTACGACGTAAACCTAAGGGCTCTAAAAGTAGGTATTAACGGCGACTACACTGTTAGTTCTTCTGAGAGGCTATACGGAAACTACCTCATGCAGGAAAAGCTTCTATACGCATACGAAGAGAAAGCAAAGGGAAGTAAAACACTAATCTTTAACAATGGGATTAGCACCTCTAAGCAGGTACAGGCTATGTTTAAAGAGGAAGGTTACGAGTGCAAACACTTAGATAATACACATAGCGAGAAAGAAAGAGCCGAGATACTTAAATGGTTTCACGATAAACCAGACGCCATCCTTTCTTCCGTGAGTATTTTAACCACTGGATTTGATGAGCCTACAGTTTCTACTATTATTCTAAATCGCGCCACTAAATCTCTCACTCTGTATCACCAAATGATAGGTCGGGGATCTAGATCACTTCCTAATAAGAATAGTTTTAACGTAATTGATTTGGGAAACAACGCTCGGCGGTTTGGTCTGTGGGATTCACATATAGACTGGTATGAAATATTTAAAGAGCCACAGTCATTTATCGATGGACTTTATTCCGATGAAGAGATTGAAGATGAGTTTGTTTATGAACTCCCTAAGGAATTAGCTAAGAGATTTGAAGGTGGACCTGATGCTGAGTTTGATATGCTCAAAGTTTATGAGAATGTCATGAAGAAAGCTGAGCGACCTAAGAGGGCTGTCGATCTTAGTATGATTCAACATAAAGCGATTATCCAATATGCTGCGACAGATTATTGGGATGCTGTTGATATTATCAATAAGTTACAGGATGATATTAATTTCAGGGTGAAGATTTATGCCAAATGCATGGCAAAAACCACTGATAATTATAGAACCTGGCTACAAGACGAATACACGCGACGCTTGAAGACTGAGTTACGTCACGATTTCAACTCTGCTTTATCTGAGGAAGCGAAAGCCAAGAATTAATCTGATTTTACTTGAATTTGTTTATCTATTATTTCCTCTCGATTTTACTGGGAGGAATAATGGGGGCAATATATTCCGTCTTGACGAATGAATCGGAATTGATCCGAGATATTCGCATTCACAAAATTGGCAGTGAAGAATTAAACCCGTTAATATTAGCTGAACGGTATAGAGGATTAAGCCTATCTCTTCTTCAAATTAGGAGGAAGACCGACGTTAGTGAAGAGCTCGTTAAGATTCGCCAAAAGAACCTCCTCTTACTAATGAATCCTCATTTTATCTTTAATGTACTCACGGGTATTCATATGCTATTGATAAAGGGAGACACTCAAAAAACTCTCGAGGCATTAGGTAAATTTAAGAGACTTCTAATCCGATGTTGGGGGAGCGCCACAGACAACCCTACAAGTCTGAGGATTTCTTCTGTTCAAAAAGAAGTAGATTTTATAAATGACTATTTCGATCTTGAGAGCCTGAGACTTTCTGGGGAGGTGACTTTCAAAATAAGTACAAACGTAGATTTAGATCACGAAATTCCCGCATTTTTAATTCAACCCATAGTAGAAAATGCACTTTGGCATGGGGTTGAGATGTCAGGCAGTGAAGGATTAATCCCCAAAATAGAATTGAGTTTTGATGTGGATTCTGATCGAAATTTACTTGAGATAAGTGTTTTAGATAACGGGCACGGACTTACTAAGGCCTCGAACTTAAAAGCACCCATAAAGATCTCTGAGGCAAAGCGTCAATCTCACGGGATTAATATCTTAAGGGAGAGACTGAGGTTGATTTCTGAAGAAGCAGAATTTAGGCTCGAAAACAGAATTGATCAACGAGGTTGTGTAGCGACAATCTCTCTCCCGTACAGGAATTAAGTATTGAGATCTGGCATCCTAGGCTTGGGAGTATCTGAGAGGGTGCCAAACTTCTTGCTGGCAGCATCGAAGACACCAACGATACCCACCATTGCCGCATTGTCAGTACAATAGCTCATAGGGGGAATAAACACCTCCCATGGATCTTCGAGAATAGTTTCCTTCTCTGTGAGAGCCTTACGCAATCCCGAATTTGCCGAAACCCCTCCAGCAATGGCCACTTGTTTTATTCTGGTAGTTTTTACTGCAAGCTCTAATTTTGTGATAAGCATCGTCACGATTGCCGATTGTATAGAAGCACAAAAATCATAGAGGTTATTGTCAATAAAATCTGGGTCATTAGAAAGTTGAGATTGTAGAAACCTGAGCACTTGAGTTTTTAAGCCGCTAAAACTCATATCTAACCCCATTACTTTCGACTTAGAAAACGAGAATGTTTCTGGATTTCCCAAAGCTGCATATTTATCTATCAGTGGGCCTCCAGGATATGGTAACCCTATCAATTTTGCAACTTTATCAAAAGCCTCCCCTGCTGCATCATCGAGAGTAGCACCAATCACCTCCATATTAGATGGAGAGTGAACATGGATGATTTGGGTATGTCCTCCTGAAACTGTAAGACATAAGAACGGAAATTCCGGAGTGGGACCAGGAGAAATAAAGTGAGCTAAAACATGAGCCCTCATGTGGTGAACCGGAACGGTAGGAATCCTACGAGCCCAAGCCCAGGCCTTAGCAAATGAAGCGCCAACTAGCAGAGACCCATTAAGCCCTGGGCCTATGGTATATGCCACAGCATCTATTTCTTCCGGAGAAATTCCAGCATCAGAAATAGCAAGTTCTACTGTTGGAGTGATATTGCTGAGATGGGCACGAGAAGCCAGTTCAGGAACCACTCCTCCATATCTCGCATGAATTTCCTGATTGGCCACTAAATTTGAAAGCACCTTATTGCCTTTCAATACAGCTACTCCAGTATCATCACAAGATGATTCAATAGCTAGGATAGTCAGATGAGAAATATTCATTTGTGAAATAAAGCGAACTACAAAAGTACGGCGCCTAAGTCAGCTTAACTTGCACCAAGTACAGCATAAAAAACTACTGACACTGAAAACAAGCCAAGTAAGAAGTAAATAAGCCGTTGGATACAATATCTTTACCATTATTAAATATACAACCGACAATTATAAAGGCAGGTTCGCCACAATTATTTTTATAATGTTGCATGTAATTATTTAGACTCAAAAAACACCTAAAATGAAATCTGTACATTCTATTCTATTGGCATCTATGCTGACATTTGCTGTATCTACATCAGCCCAAATTACAATTACTTCTTCTGACCTTCCTCAAGCTGGAGAATCTTACACAATACAAACGTCGTTACCAGACCCATCCTCTGACTTCACTACTACTGGGGGAGGATTTGATTGGGATTTTTCTGATTTGGTTTCTTCTTCAGAAGCTGATGTAGAGTTCGGTGCTATGGAAGACGCTCCTTTTACTGCACAACTTTCTTTCAATAACGAGTGGACTAATCCAGAGTACTTATGTGATTTATTCGGTCCCGGAGAATTCGACCTCGCAGCATTAGAAACTTTAGGTATTGAGTTACCCGTTGCGATATCTAATCTATACAGCTATTTACAGACCTCAAACGAATCATACAACATCGCTGGAATCTCGATGAGCATTGAAGGATTGGATCTTCCTGTTGAATACTCTGACATAGACGAAATACATCCTCTACCATTAAACTACATGGACGAAATCAACTCTACATCAGCATTCACGGTCAATATTCCTGAAGTATTTACTTATGAGACTTCTGCTTCAAGAGTAGGTTCTGTTGATGGTTGGGGCACTCTTTCCTTACCCGGTGGAGCTACACACGAAGTTTTAAGAGTAAACACTACAATTACAACCCACGATATCTTTTCTCTTTCTGGATCAGAGCCTTTTGAGATTGATCGAGTCTCTACTGTTTACTCTTGGGTAGGAGATGGAGGAATGCCTTATTTAGAAGTAAGTATGGTTTTCGGAGCTGTTTTTTCTGTCGAATACCAGGGAGAAGCCACAGACACTTCTGGAAATGGTATAACCGCAGTTATTCCTAACGCTTTCGTTCCATTCCCCAATCCAATTGCAGCATCTGATGACATCATTTTAAGCGGGGCTTCTATAGATACTGAGTGGGAACTTAGAGATGCTACTGGTCGCGTAATCGATACAGGATTCGGAAACACGATTTCAACGAATGGGTTAACTTCAGGAGCTTACTTGGTTTCTGATATTACATTACTAAATAAAGGTCTGCGTTCTCGCCCTTCAACTGTAATCATCCAGTAAAACGACTACGGACAAGTATAATCTGAGAGGGGGTTAGGCGTACAGAAATTCAATT
>Ga0206681_10000962_pt1 | contig 14004 bp, 14 predicted proteins | sample M150012015metaG_FD_161048 | JGI IMG/M metagenome (GOLD analysis project Ga0206681, IMG submission 161048) | Ammonia-oxidizing marine archaeal communities from Monterey Bay, California, United States - M1 500m 12015 | ecosystem: Environmental > Aquatic > Marine > Intertidal zone | place: USA...
CTTAAATTCATTCATAGAAACATTTGACCTCCATTCAGGGCTATCTTTTTTAGATCTTGGCATTCCTATACTCCTCTCAACATGACTACCCATCAATTCAATATTATCAGAATTGGAATCTACACAATACTTAATAATCGTATCCATATCTTCCAAACCAGGTTGAAAAGAATAGGTTATAACTGAAATGTCTACTCCTCCAACATTCTTAATTAGTGGAGATGTAAAGCTATAGCCTGCTATACCTAGTGATAGTAAAGATGTTTTTTTTATAAAATTCCTTCTGTTTTCCATTTTAATATTTATTAATTAAACTTTTTAATAATTTATATTTCATAAATTAAGTTAATAATATAGAAAAAACAAAAATGCTAAAAGCAATAATTTTTGATCTTGATGGAACTATTGTAAATAGTTTGCCTTATCATCATGAATCTTGGAGTATTTTTTTTCAAAGGAATAATTTAAAAGAGAGTGATTTTTCAGAAATTTTAAAGGAATATAAAGGTGGAGGGACTCTTAAATTAATGAGTGATGTATTTGGAGACTCTTATTCTAAAAAAGAGTTAAAAGAAATGAGTGATTATAAAGAAGCAATCTTTAGAGAAATATATAAGGGTAAGATCTATCCAATAAAAGGCCTAATTAATTTTTTAGATAACCTTACAGAAAGTAATATTCTTCTATCAATTGGCAGCAATGCTATAAGAAAAAATGTAGAGATGACAATAGAAGAATTAGGGATAACTCATTATTTTAAATCTATAGTTTGTGGAGATGAAGTCTCTAAAGGGAAGCCTGACCCAGAGATGTTTATAAAAACATTATCAAATTTAAAGGTCAGCAAGGATGAGTGTATAGTTTTTGAAGATTCCATTGAAGGTGTAACCGCTGCAAAAAATGCAGGGATAAAGCCTATTGGTGTAACAAGCTCTCAATCAACAGAAGCACTTGAATCAGCTGGATGTTTTAAGACTATTACAGATTATAGTAAAATTGAACTTGATAATATATTGGATTTATGATGAAGAATTGTACTTCGGGTGGGAGTTGAACCTATACAATATCATAATTTTTCACATACTGCAATTTCTTGGGCTCTTCCAAAGCCAAACTTTACAAATTGTGACCCAGATTGATTTTTTCTAAATAAATAACTCAATCCCCACCGATTCCATTTCACGTCATTAATTATTAAATTAGAGATATGAAAAATAAGTATTACACATATCTTATAGTCTTAATTCTTGCTGCAGAGTCTAACTATATTTTACCATATGTATTAGCTAGAGTTTTTAGACCAACATTTTTAGATGTTTTTGACCTGACAAATCTTGAACTAGGAACAGTTTTTTCAACATATGGTGTTGTAGCATTTTTTTCATATTTATACGGAGGAATTCTAGCAGATAGATTTTCTCCTAGAAAATTACTGTCAATTTCTCTAATACTTACATCTTTAGGAGGTTTTATAATGATGACTTATCCTTCATACATAGTAATGCAATTTTTATTTGCATATTTGGGTTTTACTACTGTATTTCTATTTTGGGCACCCATGATTAAAGCTACTAGAATGATTGGTGGTTCAAATAAACAAGGTAAAACCTTTAGTTTTCTTGATGGAGGTAGAGGAATTGTGTCTTCTTCAATTGGTGTTATTGGAGTAATTATTTTTTCAATCTTAATAACGACAGATATTTCAAATGCTGATATTCATGAGAAGCAGAATGCATTTAAGTATGTGATAGGTGTATCATCCATTATAGTATTTCTATGTGGGATAATAGTATATTCATTTTTAAGAGTTGAAATTTCTGATGACGAAAAGATTGGCGACTTTAATAACATGAAAAAGCTTCTTAAGTCAAAATCAATATTTCTAATCTCAATAATAATTCTATGTGCATATATGGGGTATAGAATAACTGATATATACTCTTTATATGCTGCTGAAGTAATGATGTATGACCAAATTAATGCTGCAAAGATTGGAGCTTATCAACTATACCTTAGGCCTATTGTCTGTATATCTGTAGGTTTGTTCTCTGATAAAACTGGAAATATTAATAATATATTTTATGGATTTGTAATTATGTTGATAGGATCAATTTTATTTGCAAGTGGAATAATTAATTCTTCAGTTAATACCTTATTTATTATTTCATTAATTATTGTAGCTGTTGGAACATATGCTATAAGAGGACTATATTTTTCAATTTTAAATGATGGACATATTCCCATTGCTCTTTCTGGAACTGCAATTGGCATTGTCTCAATAATTGGTTATTCACCTGACATCTTTGCACCCCCACTTTATGGATATTTGTTAGATACTTTCCCAGGAATAAAAGGTCATCAGTTCGTTTATTTAATACTTGCAGTTTTTTCAGTATTAGGATTGTACACAACTTTAAAATTTAAAAAACTAATTAAATAATTTCATATGGATTATATACTAAAGAATTGGTGGATAATAGCAAAAAACCCGATTATTCCCTCGGGGCATTAGTCTAAACTAAATAGATTTAATGCCTTAGATATTAATAGTTGCTCTAAAGAGGATAATAATAAAACCGTAACTAACTTTAAATTAATTAATTACAGTTTTAATAAGTACTTCGGGTGGGAATCGAACCCACACTCCCAAGGGAACTGGATTTTGAATCCAGCGCGTCTACCAATTTCGCCACCGAAGCATAAAAGTCTCAAAATTAATAAATTACTTTATATTAAATAATCTTATTTAAAACTATACTGAATAATAATTATTTATAAATTTGCAAACCAATTAATTATTAGTGGAAACAACTGTAAAAATATTTTCTTGTACTCAAAGTGAAAATCTATCTAAGAAAATTGCTCAAGTATTTGGTCAATCACTTGGTAGTGTAGAATTTCAAAGATATAGTGATGGAGAGTTTCAGCCCTCTTTTGAAGAATCCGTTAGAGGCTCTAGGGTTTTTATAATTGGCTCTACTAATCCATCATCTGATAACCTTATGGAGATGCTACTAATGCTTGATGCAGCAAAAAGAGCTTCTGCTAGACATATAACAGCTGTTATTCCATATTTTGGATGGGCTAGACAAGACAGAAAAGATAAACCTCGAGTTCCTATAGGTGCCAAATTAATTGCTAAACTTATTGAATCAGCAGGTGCAACAAGAATTATAACAATGGATTTACATGCAGACCAGATTCAAGGATTTTTTGAGAAACCTGTTGATCATTTATATGCTTCAGCGATTTTTGTACCATATCTTCAATCATTAAAAATCGATAATTTAACTATCGCATCTCCTGATATGGGTGGATCAAAAAGAGCTTACGCTTATTCTAAATTTTTAAATTCAGATGTTGTAATCTGTTACAAGCAGAGATCTAAAGGGAATATAATTACTCATATGGAACTAATTGGGGATGTTAGCGGAAAAAATGTTGTTCTAATTGATGATATGGTTGATACAGCAGGCACTCTTACTAAAGCTGCTGATCTTATGATTGAAAGAGGTGCAAAATCAGTTATCGCAATTTGTACTCATGCATTATTATCTGGTGATGCTTATGAAAAAATAGAAAAATCTAATCTAAACAAATTAGTGATTACAGATTCAATTGATTCTAAAAAACAATCAAACAAGATTGAAGCCTTATCTTGTTCAAAAATATTTGGTGAAGCTATGTATAATGTTCATCATAATAAATCAATTGACGAATTATTTATAAATTAAACTTGAAACAATGAAATCAATAGAAATAAAAAGTAGTAAAAGAGAAAAAATAGGTAAAGTTGATTCCAAATCTCTTAGGAAAAATGGATCAGTTCCTTGTGTCCTTTATGGTGGCAAGGAAACAATACACTTCTCTGCAACTGAAATTAGTTTTAAAGATCTTGTGTATACCGGCGCTGCTCATACGGTTACTCTTGATTTCGGAGGTAAAAAAACAAATGCTATTCTTCAAGATATTCAGTTTCACCCTGTAAGCGATAGGATTATACACGCTGACTTTTATGAAATTCATGAGGATAAGGAAATTACAATGGATATTCCTGTAGTAATTAGTGGATCTGCCCCAGGAGTTTTAAATGATGGTGGAATGTTAAGTAGAAACAAGAGAAAAATTAGAATAAAAGCTATTCCTTCCAATCTTCCTGATTCTATTGATATTGATATTTCTTCTATGGAATTAGGTGATAAGTATACAATGGCTGATGTTCAAAGTGATAAATTTGAAATCTTACATCCTGAAAATACTGTAGTATGTCAAGTAAGAACATCTAGAGCATCTATGATAATTGAAGATCCTGTTGTTGAAGAAATAGAAGGTGAAGAAGGAGTTGAAGGTGAAGAAGGAGTTGAAGGAGCTGAAGGAACTGAAGGAACTGAAGGAACTGAAGGAACTGAAGGAGCTGCTGAAGGAGATAAAGGAGGTAAGGATAAAGGAGGTAAGGATAAAGGAGGTAAGGATAAAGATAGTGGCGATAGCAAAGAGTAATATTAGAATTAATCTTAACTTTATTTAAGATATTTTAATATTTAATGGGTTTTTTTCAAAACTTTTTTTCTGGATTCAACAAAAAAGAGCTTATGAATAAGTTTTTAATTGTCGGGATTGGCAATATTGGGGATGAATACATTAACACTAGACACAATATCGGCTTCTTGGTTGCAGACAAAATATCAGAAATTTTAAAAACACCCTTTTCATCTGTTAAATTAGGTCAGAGAGTTGAATCTAGATATAAGGGCAAAAAGGTTATTATTCTGAAACCTTCAAACTTCGTTAATAATTCAGGTAAGTCTTTATTATACTGGAAAAACAAAGAGAAAATTCCAAATAAAAATATTTTAGTTATTTGTGATGATCTTAATCTTTATTTTGGAAAAATTAAACTTAAATCAAATGGCAGCTCAGGTGGGCATAATGGATTAAAAGATATTGAAGAACATCTTAAAAACAATAATTACTCTAGACTTAGAGTTGGTGTTTTAAATTCTAAAAAGTTTAATAAGACTGATTATGTTCTTGGAGAATGGACGGATAAAGAACAAGATGAACTAAAAAATATAGTTAATAATAGTGTCAAAATAGCCTTATCATTTATTCATAATGGTATTGATCAGACTATGAATATTCATAATACTAAAAATCTTATGGATGAAAATATTTAATAATATTCAATCATATTCACCTGAAAAAGAATCAATACTTACAATAGGAACTTTTGATGGTGTTCATATTGGTCACAATAAAATTTTAACAAAATTAGTTGAAGAATCAAAGAAGAATAACTTGTCTTCTTTAATTATGACTTTCTTTCCCCACCCTAGAATGGTCTTACAAAAGTCTCAAGAAATTAAAATGATTGATACAATTGATGAAAAAATTCATCTATTTGAAAAAACTGGAGTAGATAATTTAATTATCCAGCCATTTGATGAAAATTTTTCTAAAATTAGAGCAAAAGAATTCGTAGAAGAAATACTAGTTAAAAAATTAAAAATTAAACACATAATTATTGGATATGATCACAGGTTTGGAAAAGATAGAGAAGCCTCTGTAGATGATCTAAAAAAGTTTGGTCTAAATTATATGTTTACTGTTGAAGAGATTGCTGCTCAAGAAATTCATTCTATTGCTATTAGTTCGACAAAGATTAGAAATGCAATATTAAAAGGGGAAATTAAAAAATGCAATGAATATTTAGGTAGAAATTTTATGTTAACAGGTGAAGTGGTTCATGGAGATGGTCTAGGAAAAAAAATAAATTTCCCAACTGCAAATATTGAAATTCCTGAAACCTATAAAATAATTCCAAAAAATGGAGTTTATCTAGTTAAAGCGATAATTAATTCTGAGATATATTTTGGAATGATGAATATTGGTGTTAGACCTACAATTGGTGGGAAAAACAAATCTTTAGAAATTCATTTTTTTAATTTTAAAGATAATATCTATAATAAAACTATTTCTGTAGAGATAATATGTAAAATTAGAGATGAAGAAGAATTTTCTTCTATTGATGAGCTTAAGATTCAGCTAAAAAAAGATGAACAATTTTGTCTAAAATTAATCAACAAATAAGTTTATATTTAATAAAAATTTATACCAATGCTTTCGATTTCTAGATTTAGTGAGGATAAAGAAGGAATACTTAAAGGATTAAAAAAAAGAAAATTTGATAATATTGAAATCATTGATAAAATTATTGATTTAGATATATCAAGGAAAAAACTCCAACAAGATCTCGATCAAATTCTTTTTGAATCAAATACAATATCAAAAGAAATTTCAGAAATTTTTAAGTCTAATAAATCAGATAAAAATGTTGATGAGCTTAAAATGAAATCATCAACACTAAAATCAAAATCTAAAGAGATTTCTGAAAAATTAGACTCTGTTAAAAAAGATATACATACGCACCTTACTACAATACCTAATATTCCAGAAAATGAAGTTCCAGATGGCTCAAGTGAAGAAGATAATATTGAAATTTTTATTAGCAATAAGGATATAAAAGAAAATAATGATTGTGAAAATCATTGGGATATTTCCAAAAAATATGATATTCTAGATTTTGAACTAGGAAGTAAAATAACTGGTTCAGGATTTCCAGTATATAAAGGAGCTGGCGCTAAACTTCAAAGAGCTTTAATTAGTTATTTTTTAGATAAAAATATTGATGCAGGATATTCAGAATATAATGTTCCACATTTAGTGAATCAAGAATCTGCTTTTTCTACTGGTCAACTACCAGATAAGGATGGACAAATGTATCATATAGAAAATGATAATTTATATTTAATACCAACTTCTGAAGTTCCTCTAACCAATATTTATAGAGATGTAATATTAGAAAACAACCAATTACCTATTTGTATGACTGCTTATACTCCTTGCTTTAGAAGAGAAGCAGGAAGCTATGGCGCTGAAGTTAGAGGTTTAAATAGAATCCATCAATTTGACAAAGTTGAAATAGTAAGAATTGAACACCCCGATAAATCAAAAGAATCATTTGATAAAATGATATCTCATGTAAAATCTATATTAAATGAATTAAAATTAGATTATAGAATTATTAACCTTTGTGCTGGAGATTTAGGATTTACATCTGCTATTACATATGACTTTGAAGTTTACTCAAAAGGTCAAAATAAATGGTTAGAAATTAGCTCAGTTTCTAATTTTAAAACTTATCAATCTAATAGACTAAATCTAAAATATAAAGATTCCGATGGAAAAAATAAATATCTTCATACTTTAAATGGAAGCTCACTTGCTCTTCCTAGAGTTATGTCAGCACTATTAGAAAATTATCAAACAAAAGAAGGGATTTCAATTCCTAATGTTTTAGTCCCATATACTGGATTTGATATTATCAAATAGAAATGGAAAAAAATGTAAAACCGAAAAAAAAAATTGGTCAACATTTTCTTTCAGATGATAATATTGCTAAAAAAATAATTGATTTAGTTAATTTCAAAAATCATAGACATATAGTTGAAGTAGGACCAGGTATGGGCGCATTAACAGATCATCTGGTTGACTCTGCAAAAAATTTAACTCTTATAGAAATTGATAATGAATGTATAGAATATTTAGAAAAAAAATACCTGAATAAAAATTTAGAAATAGTATCTGCAAATTTCCTTAAATATGATCTGAAAAACTTTAAAAACAATGAAATATTAATAATTGGCAATTTTCCTTATAATATTTCATCTCAAATTATTTTTAAAGTAATTGAAAATAGAGACATCGTAAGCTCATTAACTGGAATGTTTCAAAAAGAGGTTGCTAGTAGAATCTGTAGTGATAGTGGTTCTAAAACTTATGGAATATTATCAGTCCTAACACAATTATTCTTTGATGTTAAAATAGATTTTGATGTTAGCCCTAATGTTTTTAATCCAAAACCAAAAGTAAATTCGTCTGTATTATCATTGCAAAGAAAAAAATCTATAAACATAGATTGTGATGAAAAATTACTTTTCAAAATTGTAAAACTTTCTTTTCAACAAAGAAGAAAAAAAATAAAAAATTCTTTAAAAAAACTAGATATTCCAGAAATTATCCTAGAAGATAGTATCTTTGAATATAGACCTGAACAATTATCAAGTTCTGAATTCGTTAAATTAACTCAAATTATTAGCAATGAGCCAATTTAAAATCAACGACGAATTAATCGACAGGATAAAGAAACTTATTTTATCTGAAGATAAGAGTAAGGTAATTGAAAAGCTTAAAGATGTTCATTATGCAGACTTAGCTGAAATCTTTGAGTTACTTGAAATATCTGAGGTTGTCTATATTATTAAAATTTTTGATAAGCAAAAAAGTGCTGATGCTCTTGCCGAGCTTGATGAGGATATTAGAGAAGGTATAATTGAAAATTTATCTGAAAAAGAAATTGCAGAAAAAATTGAAGAATTAGATTCCGATGATGCAACTGATATTATTTCTGAGTTAACTGAAGAAAGACAAGAAAGAGTTTTCTCTCAAATAAAAGATAGTAGCCTTGCAGAAGATATTAAGGAACTTCTTAAATATGGAGAAAATACTGCTGGTGGTTTAATGGCTAAGGAGCTAGTTAAGGTAAATGAAAATCTAAGTATCTCAAAATGCTTAGATGAAATTAGAAAACAAGCAAAAAATGTTTCAAGGGTACATTCGATCTATGTTGTAGATTCAGGAAATAAATTAAAAGGAAGACTTTCATTGAAAGATCTTGTTACAGCTAAAGTAAGGACAAGAGTCAAAGATATCTATATTCCTAACGTAGACTATGTTCATGTTAACTTGGAAGGTGAGGAAGTTGCTAAAGTAATGTCTAAGTATGATCTTGAAGCTATCCCTGTAGTTAATAATAGAAAAATATTATTAGGACGAATTACTATTGATGATATAGTTGATTTGATTAAAGATGAAGCTGAGAAAGATTATCAATTAGCTGCTGGTATTTCATCAGAGGTTGAAGCTAATGATTCAATTTTTCAATTAACTAAAGCTAGACTTCCATGGCTTTTCCTTGGTTTACTTGGAGGAATAGGAAGTGTATTTATTCTTAAAGATTTTGAGCAAATAATGAATGAGCCAAATTTGAGGAATTTATTTTTTTACACACCTTTAATTGCTGCAATGGCTGGAAATGTTGGTGTACAATCATCAGCAATTATTGTTCAAGGTCTAGCTAACGACCTTGTTAAAGGTTCTCTTTTATCTATATTAATAAAAGAAGTCGGCTTAAGCCTTATAAATGGTTTAGCATTAGCGTTAGTATTAATCGTTTTTGGTCAAATAGTTAATCAGGATCTTTTAATGAGTTTTACTATTGCTGGGTCAATGATGGGAGTTATTGTTATTGCAGCCTTAGTAGGAACTTTTATTCCTATAATTCTTGATAAGCAAGGGATTGATCCTGCAATTGCTACTGGACCATTTATTACTACTGCAAATGATATTTTTGGAATCTTTTTATTCTTTTATATAGCGAAAATTGCACTTGGGTTTTAAAATGAATATTAGAAATGGATTTAACTGTCTAGGAAATTATTTATTGATTCCTTATCCATTCTAACAATTTTCCAACTATTAAGATTTTCAATTTGAGCTCCACTTTTTTTATAAAAGTCAATTGCAGATTTATTCCAATCAAGAACAGACCACTCTACTCTATTGGCTCCTCTATTTTTTGCCTCATTTAAAAACGCTTTATATAAAGACAAACCAACCCCTTTTCCCCTATATTTTTGAGTAACTATTAAATCTTCTAAATGAAGTGTATCTCCAACCCAAGTAGAATATCTTTCAGTAAAAAATGCTAGACCAACTATTTCGTTTTCTACTTCAGCTAAAAAGCATTCATATCTTGGCTTATCACCAAAACCATCTTTAATTAATTCTTCTTCAGTAATTTTTACAGAATCTGGCTCTTTCTCGAAAACAGCTAATTCAATTAAAAGTCTTAATATATCAGAGACATCCTCCTTTATAGCCTTTCTTATATTATGATTTATCATTTTATGAATTTAAAAAATTTATAGTCTTTTCTAAAAAGAAATCTGGATTATCTGCATGAAGCCAATGACCTGAATTAGGAACTTTAATTATCGAAGCATTACTATAATGGTAATTAATTAATTCATAATCTTGTTCATTTACATAATTTGATGATTTACCATGTAAAAAAAGAGCAGGTCCTTTGAAACTAATTGGATTTTCAAATTTATTTGTAATACTATTTTTACTATAACCATATAATACATCTAAATTAAATCTAAACCCAAGCTTATGCTCACTTTTCCAGTAAAGGTTTTTAAGTAAAAAATGTCTTACTCTTTCATCACTTATATAAGCTGATAATTTATCATCAGCTTCTCTTCTTGATCCAATTAAATTAAAATCAATAGATTTTAATCCTGATAATATATCTTGATGCATATTCTTATATTTTTTTGGAACAATATCAACTATAACAATTTTATTAAGAATGTTTGGTGTTTTATTTGAAATGTAAATAGCTAAGTTCCCTCCCATTGAATGGCCTAACATGTCCACTTTGCTTATGTTTTTAAACTTAAGATAATTAGATATATCTTCTGCCATAGAGTCAAAACTAAAATCTTGATCCCAGAAACTTCTCCCATGATTTCTTAAGTCCAATAAATGAACTGTAAAACCTTCTGCAGCAATTTTTTTTGCATGGGTTTTCCAATTATCCCCCATACCAAGAAATCCATGAAGTATTATTAGGTGCTTATTACTATCTCCAATAATGTTAGAATGAAGAATTTTCATTATTTAAAATATCTAAATATGATTTAATTGTTTTTTCAAGACCTTCATAAATTGATTCACATATTAGAGCATGTCCAATTGATACCTCTAAAAGGTTATTTAAAGAATTATTAAAATATTTTAAATTTTCTTGATTTAGATCATGGCCAGCATTAACTCCTATGTTTATTTCTTTAGCTAATTTAGAACACTCAATATATGGTTTTATAGCATTTTTTCTATCTTTTATAAAAAGTTTTGCATATTGACCAGTAAATAACTCAATTCTATCAGCTGATAGTTTTTTAGCATATTCAATCATCTCGAGATTGGGATCAATAAAAACAGAGACTCTAATTGAATTAGATTTTAATTCATCAATTATTTCTTTTAAAAAAGAAAAATTCTCTTTTGTATTCCATCCAGAATTTGAAGTTATAGCTTCAATTCTATCAGGAACCAATGTTACTTGAGTAGGCTTAACATCAGTAACAAGTTTCATAAACCTATCATTTGGATTTCCTTCAATATTAAACTCCTTTTTTACAATTTTTCCAAGCTCAATTGTATCATTATATCTAATATGTCTTTCATCTGGTCTGGGATGAACAGTTATACCATCAGCACCAAAATTAATTATATCAATAGCAGAATTTATCAAATCTGGAAAATTGTCTCCTCTAGCATTTCTTAGAGTTGCTATTTTATTAATATTGACACTCAGTTTAGTCATTAAAACATATTTAAAGTTAATTGCAAATATAATGCATTATAAAGTCATAAAGTTTGTATTTTTGACATATGAAAATTGCTCTATTTATTTCACGTAAAAATCAGTTATCTGTTGATTGTTGTGTTGAGATAATTAATTTATTAGGCGCAGTTAATGATGTCTCAATTGATGAAGCTTATAAAAAATATTTTTCAAAAGATATCCTATCAAAACTGTCTTTTTTTGACTCATCTAAAAAGATTGATAAAAGCTATGACTTTTTATTTTCAATTGGTGGAGATGGGACAATTTTAAGGTCCATTACATTTATAAAAGATTCTGGCATTCCAATATTAGGAATTAATACTGGAAGGCTAGGTTTCCTAACAGGTCTTCAAAAGGAATCATTGAAACATGGACTAAAATTGTTAAAAAATAATGATTACCGTATTGTGAAAAGAGCTACTATTTCAGTTAGTTCAGAAAAAAATAATATTGATTTTGGTGAAAACCCTTATGCATTAAATGAAATAACAATTCATAGAAAGGATACAACATCACTACTAAATATTTCCTGTGAAATTGATAATATGTATCACACAGATTATTGGGCAGATGGTTTAATTATTTCTACTCCAACTGGATCAACGGGCTACTCTCTTAGTAATGGAGGGCCTATAGTAGCTCCTGAATCTGGCATTATAATTTTAAATCCTATTTCACCTCATAATATTAACATGCGACCTTTTTTAATTCAAGACACCTCATCTATAAAAATTGAAGTTAAAGAAGAGGATTATTCTTTATCATTAGATTCAAGAATATATAGTGTAGATAAAAAAAGTATCTTATTACTAAAAAAATCTGATTTTAGTATAAATACAATAGAGTTTGCAAAAGACAACTTTTTTAAAAAACTTAGAGATAGGCTATTTTGGGGACAAGATATGAGAAACAGTAAAACAATAAAATAAAAGTATGATTCCAAAACATGTTGCGATTATAATGGATGGTAATGGAAGGTGGGCAAAAGATAAGGGACTCCCAAGAGAATATGGTCATCAAAATGGGGTTAATTCGGTAAAATCAATTGTTGAAGAGGCCTACAAATATGGAATCCAATACTTAACTTTGTATGCTTTTTCAATTGAAAATTGGGATAGGCCTTCTGATGAGATCAATATATTAATGTCTTTATTAGTAAGTACTTTACGGGATGAATTTGATGAAATTTTTGATAAGGAAATAAAACTTAATGCTATAGGAGAAATTAAAAGCCTACCTAAAGAGCTTGTTTCTGAATTAGACTTTATTATTAATAAAACTCGGAAAAACACTAAAATGACTCTTACTTTAGCATTAAGCTATGGAGGTAAACAAGAAATTTTTAATGCTATTAAAATTATTTCAAACAAAGTTAAAAATAACTTAATTGAATTAAATAATTTTGATGATTCAATAATAAATAGTCATCTTTACACGAAAAATTTACCAGATGTTGATCTTTTAATAAGAACAAGTGGTGAACAAAGAATCAGTAATTTCTTATTATGGCAGATTGCCTATGCTGAATTATATTTTACTGATGTATATTGGCCTGATTTCTCTAAAGATGATTTTAATAAAGCAATAGAAAATTATAAAACTCGGGAAAGAAGATTTGGAAAAACAAGTGAACAAATATAACCTACTGAAATATTTCAAAATATATATTGCAATTATATTTATTTTGAATTCGACTATTTCTTTTTCTCAAAATAATTATAATAAAGGTGATTATTATGTATTAGATACTATAGTAGTTTCAGGTTTAAAAAATTTTAGTGATAAAACTGTTGTAGCCTATAGTGGTCTTAGAAAAGGTCAGAATATTCAAGTCCCTGGTGAGGAAATAAGCAATCTTCTTAAAAAGTTATGGAATCTTGAATTATTTAGCGATGTAAATATTTTTATTTCAGATATCTCAGGCAAATCTGCTAAATTGGAGATAAGTGTTGATGAACTTCCTACTCTTAATAATTATAAAATAACTGGAATAAAAAAAGGTCAGTCAGAAACTATCATTGATGAAACTGAACTAAGCGAAGGGAAGAGATTATCTGAGAGTTTCTTAACAAATACAAAAAACTATATAGAGAATAAATTTAAAAAAAATGGTTATCTAAATACAACTGTTAATCTTATTACAAGTCCAGATTCAATAGGCTCAAATAAACTAAACCTTATCGTTGATGTTAATAAAGGTGAAAGAATAAAAATCAATAATATATCATTTAATGGAAATGAAATATTCAAGTCTCCTAGATTGAAGTCAAAACTTAAAAAGACAAAGAAAAAGTTTCCATTAAGGTTTTGGATGAAATCAAAATTAATTCCAGATGACTTTGAAGCTGATAAAGAGAATCTTATTTCATATTATAAAGAAAAAGGATATAGAGATGCTAGAATAACTTATGATACAATTATAAAAAATGATGAAAAAACAATTGATATAGTCTTAGACTTAGATG
>Ga0206681_10000963_pt1 | contig 13997 bp, 7 predicted proteins | sample M150012015metaG_FD_161048 | JGI IMG/M metagenome (GOLD analysis project Ga0206681, IMG submission 161048) | Ammonia-oxidizing marine archaeal communities from Monterey Bay, California, United States - M1 500m 12015 | ecosystem: Environmental > Aquatic > Marine > Intertidal zone | place: USA...
AGGTATATACCCCGGCAATATTAGTACTCGGATCAAACGAACCTAAAAACCCTTCCGTAAGGGTTGTAGGACCGGACCAGCTTCCTCCGACTTCAGCTGTTCCCAAGTAATTGAATAAGGAATCATTAGGCCCTGACTGACATAGAGTAAGTGTACTGTTTTGCCCGGCGTATACTGTATCATTCACCGTTACGCTAATTGTTGTGTCATCATTGCACACACCGGCAGTCGTGTATTGAACGAAGTATGTGCTGCCTGCAGCACCCATTGTAATAGCGCCCGTAGCAGGATCAATAGATGCTCCATCAGCCGGATCGGGATCAAAATTAAAGGTCCCTCCAATTGTTGCGATCCCTGTTGCGCTGTTCGACGAGCCAACACAGTAATCAGTAAGAGTAAAAGATGGATCGTCCGTTGCCAACACTTCAATTGAAGTACTGGCGCTTGCAGCAGCGCATCCTCCTGCTGCCGCTATGTCATTCAACACGGTATATGTTCCGGGTAAGCTGGCCGAAAGATCGACCTCTCCGGTTGTCGCATTGATCACCAGATCTCCGGTTGCCTCAGAAAACACACCACCACTGGCTCCGGCGCCAAAGGTGATCGTAGCCGTTCCGCTCTGACAATAAGGTGATGCAGCATAGCTAAAAGTTGCATCGGGTGATGCGGTTATGTCGATCGTAATAGTGAGATTGTCCGGGCAGGTGCCTAATGTGGTATAGGTCACATCAAAGCTTCCTGTTCCTGTCGTTGCAACATCGATCTCTCCGGTTGTTGGATCAATGAAAAGTCCTACAGAACCTGAGAATGTGCCTCCGGATGTCGCAATTGTAACCGGAACCTGACTCCCTCCGGTCAAACAAAATGTAGTGCCCGTATATGAAAAAGAAGGGTCATCAATGGCTAAAGTTGTAACCGTTTGCGTACTGCTGTCAGGACAGGTGCCTGAAGTTACATATTCAATCGTGTAGGTCGTGCCCCCTACTCCCGAGGTAATCTCCCCAGTTGCCGGATCAATACTTGATCCATCTGCCGGGTCAGGGTCAAAGGAGAAGGATCCCCCCGGAAGTCCCGTTACGGTGGCACTGTTGGCCGCACCATCACAAAAGTCCGAAAGCGTAAAGGATGGATCGTCCAGAGCAGTTACCGAAACGGTTTGCGTACTGCTGTCGGGGCAGGTACCCGAGGTAAGATATTCCAGCGTATAGGTTGCTCCAGAAACCCCGTTTGTGATCTCTCCTGTCGAAGGATCAACGCTTGAACCATCAGCCGGATCCGGATCAAAGGAGAAGGATCCTCCTGCAAGACCCGTTACATTGGCACTGTTGGCAGCACCATCACAGTAATCAGAAAGAGTAAAGGATGGATCATCCAGAGCAGTTACCGAAACGGTTTGCGTACTGCTGTCAGGGCAGGTCCCTGAGGTAAGGTATTCCAGCGTATAGGTGGTACTCGACACCCCGTTTGTGATCTCTCCTGTTGAGGGGTCCACGCTTGATCCATCAGCCGGATCCGGATCAAAGGAGAAGGATCCTCCTGCAAGACCCGTTACGTTAGCACTGTTGGCAGCGCCATCACAGTAATCAGAAAGAGTAAAGGAAGGATCGTCGCTCGCCAGAACAGTCACTGTCAATCTAAGGGTTGCTGAACAAATACCGGAAGTTAGATATTCAACGGTATACGTTGTGCCCGGAACGCCTGCCGTAATTTCACCTGTTGTTGTGCTGATGGTTGAACCGTCCCCGAGGTCCGGTGCAAATGAGAACATACCACCAATCGTAGCTATCGAGGTCGCAGAATTTGTAGTTCCTTCGCAAAAATCTGTTAGAACAAACGAAGGATCATCTACTGCAAGGACCGTTACACTTTCCGAACTCATACCAGGACAGCTTCCGGAGGTTGTGTATTCAATAGTATAGGTTGTTCCTGGCACCCCATTGATCACCTCTCCCGTGGAAGGATTCACAATAGCCCCATCGCCAGGAGCAGGGTTAAAGGCAAACGAACCGCCAATAGTAACGATGCCTGTTGCTGAATTGGTGCTTCCGTCACAAAAATCTGTTAGCGTAAACGTTGCATCCTCTGTCGTACAGGAGCAAGAGGGACTTGCAATGTTTGTCTCCATTTGAACACTGCATACATTTTGAGTTTGAGGGGCCGGACCTTTTGCACTGGTAAACCCCCACCAAACCGCAGCCGGATTCAGAAACAAAGTCCGAATGTCTCCCAGGTAAAGGCCAATTGATGCATTGTCAAAATAAACTTCATACTCCAACAATGATGGATCCCAAGTAATGCAGATGTCATGATCATTGCCATCTTTTACGGTGACACCTCCAGGCAACAAACAGCTGGGACCATTGATGGTATTGCTTAAAGACATAACCCCGTTTGTTTGCATGGACATATGATCACAAACAAGATCGTTTATTGAAAATGCAGTATGATCATACGTATCAAATTCAACGGCAAGTGATGGGCTTATAGGGCAAGGAGCACTAAGGCAACCTATTCCGTCACCGTCGGAATAACCAATTCCACCACCACGGCCGCCAATTACCTGTGGCAGGCCTTCAGTTTGAAGCAAAAATGCGATTCCATCACCCGTAGTTGGGTCAGAACCAAAATTTGCGGTAAAAGTGATCTTGAATGTCTGATTCAAATCTATTGGATCACAAACCCAAAAAGCTCCATTTTCAAAAGATGCTGAACTTGTGGTCAATTGAATACAACTACCTAAATCAGTAGCTGAATTTATCGTTTTGAATCCGTTTGCAAGGCAGCTGGTTGGAGTTCCACCGGTTTCTGTTAAGGGTATACCATTGGTCGTTATACTCTGTGCAAAGCTCACCGAGACGAGTATCGTTATAATTGCACTTAGCAGTATTCTGTTCATGGCAGTAAGATTGGCAAGACAATAAATTTAATGAAAGTTATTGTATATTTTACACTTACCTACTGCAAAGTGAAAAAATATAGGTTTCATTTGTTAAAATCTATAACTTTTATTCGAAATATCCTCTTTTTCTGTCTTCGGAATGTTCATATTCATGCAGAAAATCCGATTTGGAAACCACTGGGAATGTGCTCTATTCTTTTACGAATTTTATATTTTGATCAGTCATTCCGTTTCCAACTTGTAGAATGTACATGCCCATTGGAAAATCAGATGTAAGAACCTTGAATTGGTTGGGTCCATTATTCCCGATTAATAATTCCTGGAATACCACCTCCCCAATAAGACTGTATATCGTAATCCCGATCTCTTTCTTTCCTATCGAATTAAACGAAATCGTTAGCACATCTTGAACAGGGTTCGGGAATATCACGAAATCATCAATGGCATCCTGTAATTGCACTGAGGTAATGTTCGAATAGAATGAATTATTTCTCGAACCCAGGCTTCTAATTCTGTAGTAGTTTACACCAACTTCAGGAGAAACATCTGTAAAATTATATGCATAATTAGTTTCGTTTTCATCGGTCAGGATGGTAGCAAATGTTTGAAATCTCATCCCATCCGATGACTTTTGCAACTCAAAAGATTCAATCGCACTATTGCCATGAACAGTCCATTCCAAATGTACACTTGGATCCGTAATCTCATAATTTTGTTCAGCAATTAATAAAAGTGACCCAGCAGGCAGAGCTATAGCACAAGACGGAGATACAATATTCGTTTGCATTTCCACATTACAAACGTTCTGCAGCTGTGGTGCTGGTCCTTTTGCACTGGTAAAACCCCAGTACACAGAACCAGGATTAAAAAAATACGAAAATGGAGCAGCAATATTATCATTTAAAACCCCAACCGAAGCTCCATCAAAATAGACTTCCAATTGAAGCAATGTCCTATTCCAAGAGATACAGATATCGTGATCCAGTCCGTCTATAACAGAACCACTAGCAATTAAACATGATGGACTGAGAGCAGTATTAAAAGCATCCATTAGTCCATTTTTCTGCATAGACAGATGGTCACAGGCAGCATCATTTATTGGTGGCGTTAATGGATCAGATGAGTGGTCATACGTATCAAACTCAATGGCCAAAGATGGAGAAATCGGGCAGCTACCCGACATACAGGCAGCACCATTACCATAAGAATATCCAATCCCGCCGCCTTGGCCCCCTTTGACTTGTGGAACACCCTCTGTTTGCAAAACAAAAGCTATTCCATCCCCGGCCGGAGTTGTGGAGCCAAAATTAGCAGTAAAAGTTACTTTAAAATTTTGCCCCAAATTAATCGGGTCACAGGCCCATACAGCGCTGCTCTCAAAGTTATTGCCAACTGTAGTTAATTCAATGCAGTTTCCGAAAGGTGCCAGATCGACCGCAGGCCAAAGTGTTTTAAACCCGTTTGTCAAGCAACTACTTGGTGCACCTCCCGTTTCTGTCAAGCTAACTCCATTCGTCGTTATACTTTGACCAAACGAAAATGCAAACAGTACGGAAAATAGTATCGTTAGTAATAGTTTGTTCATGCCAGGCTGCTCGGTAAATGTAAATCTACTAAAACTTATTGTACTTTTTACATTTACTATCTGAAATACCTGAATTACCTAGCATTCTCGACTTAATACTGTATCTACAATAGCCCGGCGATTCATTCCCAATTAGGATTGAATTTCAACAATCTCTGCTACCAAGCAAACTGTATGTACAAGATTATTCTGTAAAAGGAGTGCTTACCCCATTAGATATTATTCTCCCCAAGAAAAACGACCGGATTCTCCATGAGATCCTTAAATGTATTTAAAAACGCAGAGCCCACGACTCCATCAACAACACGGTGATCGCATGAAAGTGTCACCTTCATAGTATTTCCAGGAACGATTTGCCCATCTTTGACAACAGGCTTTTCTACGATTCCGCCAACCGCCAGAATACAGGCATCCGGCGGGTTAATGATTGCCGTAAACTCTTCAATTCCGAACATCCCCAGATTAGAAATGGTGAAAGTGTTGCCTTCCCAATCTTCAGGCTGGAGTTTTTTGTCTTTGGCTCGGGCTGCATAATCTTTAACTTCTGAACCAATTTGCGTTAATGATTTTCCGTCGGCAAATCTTACAACCGGGACCAATAGCCCTTCCTCAACAGCCACCGCCACGCCAATATGTACATGCTCATTGTATCGGACCCGATCGCCCAACCACGATGAATTCACTTTTGGATGTTTTTTAAGTGCTGATGCTACCGCCTTAACGATCAAGTCGTTGTAAGATATTTTCGCCGGAGCTATTGATGCATTGATACCTACTCTAGAAGCGATCGCATTTTCCATATTCACTTCTATAGTCAGATAAAAATGTGGAGCAGAAAATTTACTTTCCCCAAGTCTTTGTGCAATTATCTTTCTCATTTGAGAAACAGGTTCCTCAGTATAGCGTTCAACACCCGTGAACGATCTTGCACCTCCCTGATAATTGTCAATGTCTCTTTTTATTATTCTACCTCCTTCGCCCGTACCCTGAATGAATGCTAGATTAATTCCTCTTTCATCGGCCAATCTTTTCGCCAGTGGTGAAGCTTTTATTTTGCCATTCCCTGAAGAAGGCGGCATTTTCGTTCCAACTGCAGTTTTAACGACTTTTTTTTCGGATACAACCGGATTAGGAGCAACAGTCTTCTGTTCGGCAATAATAGTCTCCTTAGGCTGGTTTTCAGACTCTGCTTGAGCAATCTGTTCAGGATTATTTTTTGCTTCATCGGCAAGAATTTTCTTGACATCTTCTCCTTTTTCACCTATGATGGCCAGAATATTATTCACGGGGGCCGTATCTCCTTTATCTACACCTATGTGAAGAAGTACACCGTCATAAAATGACTCAAATTCCATGGTTGCCTTATCGGTTTCGATTTCCGCGAGTAAGTCTCCCTCGGATACCGTTTCACCTACATTCTTGTGCCATTCAGCTACCACACCTTCTACCATGGTATCGCTAAGCTTGGGCATTCTAACAATTTCTGCCATTATGTAATTATTCTATTATAAATGGATATTCAGACGAATAAACATCATCATACAACTCATCTGCTATTGGATTTGGGCCATTTTCCGCAAATTCAACAGATTCGTCAACAAGTGCTTTGACTTTATCCTGAATCTTATTGATCTGAGCTTGTGAAGCAAACTTATTATCGACTATAGTTTTCAGTACTTTTTCTATTGGATCCTCGCTCTTGTATTCTTCAACTTCCTGTTTCGTTCTATACTTCTGAGGGTCAGACATCGAGTGACCTTTGTATCTATAAGTTCTTATATCCAGTAGAGTCGGTCCTCCCCCTTTCCTGGCACGATCCGCGGCTCGTTTTATCGCCTCATGCACCGCTTCAACTTTCATACCATCAACAGCCTCTGCCGGCATTCGGTACGAATTACCGATTTCATTCAGCTCAGAAACGTTGGTTGTTCTTTCAACTGAAGTTCCCATAGCATAATTGTTGTTCTCAATTATAAAGATACAAGGGAGCATCCATTTCATGGCCATATTAAACGTTTCATGAAGTGCTCCTTGCCTGGCTGCTCCATCACCAAAAGACGTAAAACACACGTTTCCGGTCTTTTTATATTTTTCGGCGAAAGCAATTCCCGCTCCCATCGGAATTTGAGCTCCTACAATGCCATGCCCACCCATTAGGTTGACCTCTTTCTTAAACATATGCATCGAACCTCCTTTTCCTTTGGTCATCCCGGTAGTTTTACCATATAATTCTGCCATCATTTCTTTCGGATGGACTCCCAAAGCTATTGGGTGCGCATGATCTCTATAAGCCGTAATGTGCTTGTCTCCAGGTTCACAGGCAGACGACGTTCCCGCAACTACCGCCTCCTGGCCGATATACAAGTGGCAAAAGCCTCCAAATTTCTGTTGAATGTAGAGTTGGCCGGTCTTTTCTTCGATCTTTCTCATGATCAGCATGTCTTCATACCACTTGAGGTATTGCTTTTTAGGATACTTCGACTTGACAGAGTTAGCTCTGTTAACAGTCTTCTTATTTGTGGAAACAGTTGCCATAATCCCTTGTTTGTTAAAACAAATATAAAATTAATCCTTCTTTAATCCTTTCTCATTAAAAGTAAAAGGAAGTAAATCGGCAATTGAATGCATTACCCTTATTTCGCCTGATTCTCCCATCATGATCACCCTGATAGGCGTTTCCTGTTTATTTTCGTATTCGTACATCGCTTGCCGACATGATCCACAAGGGCTTACAGGATAATTCACCAGGAAATTCTTTGAATGTGCTGAAACTGCTACCCTTTTGATCTTTTGAGAAGGAAAATGAGTTCCGGCATAGTAAAATGCCGTTCTTTCTGCACAGATTCCGGAGGGATATGCAACGTTCTCCTGATTGGTGCCGGTGATTATTTCTCCATTATCCAGCTCCAATGCTGCGCCGACATAAAACCCCGAATACGGCGCATAAGCCTGCTTGCTTATTTCAATCGCTTGACGGAGTAAGGATTGATCCTGCTTGTCCAATTCATCGATGCTAGGATAAATGTCTACCCTCAGTTGATAAGTTTCCTTTTTTTTCATATTAGGATTTCCCGTTATTCAATCTGTATCATTATTAATTTACCGTAAATAACTCCACAAAATTAACACTTAGATTTTAAAGTGAATTTATAATCAGTAGTTATCACAGAATAAAGTAATTACTTTTGTGTCAAATGAACGGGAATCTCTTAGCAGCTATTGAACTTTTCCAGCCCATCTCTTTGAAAGAGATGGATGAAGTGAAATTATTAAACAGAACGGATACTAAATATGTATTTACCGTTCCTGATCTGATTGAACTGCTGAAAATGTCCTCAAAAGACTATAGAGTGCTTACCATTGATAATAAAAGGTATAGCAATTACAAGACTCTTTATTTTGACACTCCTGATCACGATTTTTTCAATAAGCACCAGAACGGGAAAGAAAATCGCCATAAGGTGAGGATTCGGAAGTACATTGATAGTGGACTATGTTACCTTGAGATCAAGAACAAGCGGAAAGGCAGAACGGTCAAGAAAAGAACGTTGATCCCTGATTTTCAAACCGAGCTGGATCAAGATAATTTATCTTTCATAAATGATGTTATGGGCTGCGAACCTCAATTGACCCAGTCCATATGGAACTCGTTCTCAAGGATAACGTTGGTCAATCAAAAACTAAAAGAAAGACTAACAATCGACACAGGTCTGACCTTTGAAAGTAACGGCAGAACAAAAACATTACCCAATATTGTTATCGCCGAAGTCAAGCAGGAACGTGTGAGTCGCAATACACCTATGGTTGCTAAATTGAAGGCAATGCAAATTAGACCTACAAGAATGAGTAAATATTGCATTGGGTGTGTATTTTTGAAGAAGGAATTGAAATACAACAATTTCAAAGGGAAAATTTTAAAGCTTGATAAATTGACAGCATAATGGAAATAGTACTTGACATATCGAATTGGCTTTCTGACTTTTTTGTCCAAAGCGGCACTGAAGAACTGGTAGACCAGATGATTCAAAAAGGACAGGTCATCAAAGATATTGGGGACGATATCAAAGATACTGCAGAAAAAGCAAAGGGTGATCAACCGAAAACCTGGTTGGGTCTACAAGCATTCGACAAAGATTTTTGGAAATTGACATTCCGATTCGCTTTGAATTTTTTAATCCTGTTTGTGATCGTAAGAATGATATACTATCCGATCGCAAAGCGAAAAGACTATTTATTCTCATACTTCCTTTTGAGCATAATTATATTCTCCATATGCTTTACTCTTAAGAAGTTTGACCTTGGACTAGGTATGGCACTAGGTCTATTTGCGATCTTTGGAATAATAAGGTATCGAACCGATCCGATCCCTATCAAAGAAATGACCTACCTATTTATTGTAATAGGCGTATCGGTAATCAATGCTCTGGCCAATAACAAAATGAGCTATGCGGAACTTGGCTTTGTTAACCTGGTTATCGTGGGTGCAACATTTGCACTTGAGCGGATCTGGTTGTTAAAGCATGAATCAAGAAAAGTAATTACTTACGAAAAAATCGATTTGATCAAACCTGAGAACGCTAAGCTATTAAGAGCCGATCTTGAGGAAAGAACGGGCCTTAACATAAATCGTGTTCAAATAGGTAAGATTGATTTTTTGAGGGATACAGCTCAGGTGTATGTTTACTACTACGAAAGTGAACAAAGTGAGCATTTTCAAGATGAAGGGATTTCAAATACTTGATTAAACAACTGTGAGCTATTGGCTCGAAGAAAATTGAGTATTACGTTGATTCAAAAATTCAGCTCTTTTTACTTTCTCCTTCATTGCTCGCTCCGAAGTTAAACTTCAGGGTGAATCTAAGTGTTTTAGCAAGCGGATGCTGCTGTGACGTTGGAATCAAATAGGACAGATCTATTTCAAGTGTCTTGTACTTCATCCCAGCTCCTAAAGCAGCGTATTGTCTATTTCCTTTGGTATAATGCTCATAAAAGAAACCGCCTCTCAATGCAAATCTATGGGCGTACCAATATTCCAGGCCTGCACCCAGATTGACTTCCCGCATTTCCTCTTTAAACTTACCTATTTCCTGAAGTTCCCAACTGTCATCGTAATATACTCCAGGAGCATCGGTAAATGAACCGAAAATCCCTGAAGCCACACCCACATTTGGATCTCGCCCTGCCTCAACAATATAATTGCCATCAAGGTCCTGAACTGGAAGTCCATTATTATCACGTGAATATACAGGTGGCGTAGGTACCAAGAGTTTATTCAGATCCACACTGAAGGTAAACAGGTTCATTTCATCTATATTAATGTCCAACGCTGAACCAAGTCTTAGATTTGCCGGGATAAAATCTCGTATCTGTGTAGACGTATATGACATTTTAGCGCCGATATTTGAAATATTAAATCCAACGGAAACATGCGCTTCCTTACCACCCAGTTCCATACCTCTACTTCTCCAAAATCCGCTAATGTCCGCTGCTACACTCTGCCCCGGCTTTGTTGTGCCACCGCCTTGAGTGGTAATTCCTCCCGTTAAATTTGAAAAAACATACCGAATTGAAATTGCCCCCGAAAATCTATCAGAAAGCATCCGAGCATAACCAACATCCACAGCAAATTCGTTTGGCTTAAAATCTCTTATGACGTCTCCTACGTCATTGGTAAACGTAATGTTTCCTAAAGAAAAATATCTTAGTGAAGCTGCTACGGCTTGATTCCTACCAACTGTTTTGTAGCCTGACAAATAGGCCAAATTAATGTCTGGAACTAATGCTTTAAGCCATGGTGAATAGCCCAATGACATTCCAAAATCCTGTTTATTACCTCCTCTTTCTTTCACATAATCCACATCATTGATCCAAGCAAGCTTTGATAAATTCCAATGAACTGAATTTGCATCTGGCGAAAGGGCAACACCCACATCTCCCATTGCACCTGAACGGGAGTCGGGTGCTATAAGTAAAAAAGGTACAGCCGTGGTGATCGTATTTAACTGCAGAGTGAAATCTGTATTGTTCGTGTTTAGGTTCTGCGCAAAGGGGCGTATGGTCAATGTCAGAATGCAAACCACTATAAAAAGATATTTTGTCATTTTTTTCAAATTGCTTACAAATATACGGTTTTGTCCAATGTTTTATTGTAACTACTTTAAAATAACTAGTCGTTCATATTTCTCAGCGGAGGCACCATTGTCAGTATTTACCTTTACACGGTAAAAATAAGTTCCTCTGGCTAACTTGTCTCCGTAATCATCTGTGCCATTCCAATTAATGCCGCTAACACGGAATCCATCAGCGTGCAAAGAGCGGTTAAGTGTCTTTACCAGTCGACCGGAAACAGTGAATATTTGCACTTGAACTTCTATCTGATTGCATATTTGATTATGTTCTAACATAAATTCAGTATGCGTAGTGAAAGGGTTTGGATAATTCAACACATGATCCAAAGCCATTTTTTCCGAAAGTGCCACAATAAATTCAGTTTGAGAAGAGTTGGAATTGTTATGCACGTCCCATGCCTTTATTTCAAGCGTATGCACTCCTTCATCAAGATCTTCGATCTTATAAGCCACAGAACCTTGCTGATATGTGTCTAGATCCGACTCGTAATAATCATTTAGGACGATTGCATTTGACGTATTCCCATCAACTGTTGCCGTAAGATCATGCCCGATGGAGTTACCGGTAGTATTGATGCCATTTGAATCACTTAAAAAAGCCAGAAGTGTGGGTGATTCACTTGTCAAGCCTCCGTAAACAAAATTAGTATCATTGAGATATAGCTCAATTTCAGGACCAATGTTATCTGAAGCAGCGGACAGATTAATTCCGCCTATCGTAAGGCTGTCACTATAGCCAGTAGCATCTATTTCACCATTATCAGCATAATAGCTTAATTTGCCTTTTCCATATTGTAAATTGAGATCTTTCGGTGCGACAAAAGTAAAGCTGAACAATCCATTGTTCACAGTAGCTTTTCCTTTATAAACGACACTATTTTGTTCATTGAAATTATACAGCCCACTTGACGTGTTATTTGCAAGTGTTGAAAACTGCTGCGGTTTATCGTAGACAGTCAAGTAGACAACTCCATTGAAAGAACTCATGATCCCTCCTGACCAATCTTCAATGTGCCCCTCTATTTTCACCTTTCCAAGCGCTGTTAGTGTGTCAAGGGTAGCTGATCCTATTGCACTGTCATTGATCTCGTCAGTAACAATGTTATATTCAGGCAGGGCCAGTTGAAGTACGGGGTCTCCCAACAAGCTGAACTTCCTTCCATTCTCTGTGCCACTTGCATTGGCATACGCATTCTTTGTGCCGACATAAATGCTGCCAAACGTCTGACCCTTGCCGTTAGCATCACGTCTAAAAACAGTATCATAGAATTTTTTATTGATGGTAAGATTTGGCCCGGCATATACCAATCTGGTAGTTGTAAACATGGCGATAGCACCACCATCAGCATTGAGAATCAATTCCTCTCCGGCAGAGGTTCTGTCTGGATCATCGAAACGACTGAATTCACACGTCGCAGTCATAAAGAATGGTAAATGTGACGAATTGGACCACCCTCGAACCATCGACAGATCCAAAAATCGCTCAGTAGCCCAGCCTACCTCACCTCCATGCCCAATATAATTCACCCCCAAAACACCACTTTGAACCCTATTTTTTATTTCGTCATAAACTCCATAATATCGTTCTCCTCCGGGTGTAGATTCCTGTACAAAAGCATCAGAATGCACCTTATTAATGTTAATCCAGGGGTAATCGTCTTCGATCCGTGAGGCCACTTCTTCAGTATGCAGAAAGTAGGTTCCGCCATCCTCATCATCAGACACCATCATTATCTTGTTTTTCCAATTGCCAAAAGTTGAAGAGGAATTCTGGGAATTGCAGTCGGCAATATTCACAACAAGTGAAGAAGATCTTTCCGAATACTTCTTAATTTTAGCAACCATTGCATCAGCTTCAACAGTATTTGATATGGGCAGTCTTCCAACTGACATATCAAGCAGATCACTTGGCGCGAATCCTGCATTATCATCCAGTACTACAAAAAAGTCATCCGATGTAAAAGTGTTGGTTTTCACAAGATGAGCTGTACTTTGATAAGTTGGTATCAAATTCTCGAATGAATTGAGCTTACCTTTATTATCATAGGAGCCATCACCAAAAAGAAAAAGATGCTTAGGTATTAGATTCGGATCCGCTCCTGCTCTTTCATAAAACATTCGTAAAAATTGTCGGATCGCTGTTCCATCTCTCATCCCCGATGAAAACTCATTGAAAATTTCATTTGGTGATAACACGTGTACTGATGAGCCTCTCGACCTGTGAAAATCGGCTAGCTCATTTGCCTGAGTCAACAAACTTGTTGGAGAAATCAGAATAACATCTGCATATGAAAGGGCGTGCAAATTTTGATTTTCGACCTTTCCATAAGATACCGGAGTGATCCCCGAATTTGCTGTAATAGCAATGAACGTCCTTAGGGAGTCCGTATTAATAATAAAAGATTTAACAGAGGTCAGATCTGTGAAATCCATACTGGAAACGTCATGGTGTTGAGTGACCTCCCAAATATCAGTAACCTGTACAGCATTGCTCAATTGAAATTCAGAGACGTTTCCCGTTCCAATTGATTGAATATCCTGAAATATCATGCTTGTTCCAACCATGCTTAGGGCTCTTCTTGCATTTATCTCCAGCACATCCATAAACCCTTCGGCAGTCAGTGAACCGGCATGTCCATAGGAAACTGAAACATTAATAACCGATGGTGCATTCTCAAGATATATCGTTGAGGTACCGGTTGTTGCATATTGATACGACGAGGGTGTTATTGCCCCTAAATTAACGGTCTGACTTGCACCAGAAACTGACACCGTGAAATTACTTGCTATTGCCGATCTACTAGCCAATTTGGTCACCAACTTGATCGAGTCGGCTGTAATGTTGGGAACAGAGAACGAATAGCTATAGTTCTCATTGATAGCACTATACCTGTCTCCATACCACTCTCTTCCAGACTCCCAAAAATTAAGCTGTTCTTTTTCGTTGTAAAGATAATCGTTGAAGGATGTAACCGTGTTTGTCGGGAAACCCGATGCCTGAGTCTGACTGGCAATCCTTTTAGGAGCTTCCGAACCATCTATTCGAATGAAATAATAGCTTGTATCAGAATAATGATTGTATTTATGCATCAATTCCGAACTGTTCTGCTCGATCCTATGAGGGCCATTAGCATAAAAAAGGATATAGTCCTCCACATCAAAAGTCCCGTCTGCTTCACTACCTACAAAAGCAATTGCATTCTTCATCAAATCATCATATCTGAAGTCAGAGTTGTTTTCAGCTAATAAACCAGCACCGTTGCCGTACACATTGATTGATTGTGGATCTAAGGATGACATATCAACCCCGAGACTTTCCAAAAAGGTATAATTAAGCTTATATACTCCATCACTAACAACACCCACCTTATACCAGTCACCGGAT
>Ga0206681_10000964_pt1 | contig 13996 bp, 14 predicted proteins | sample M150012015metaG_FD_161048 | JGI IMG/M metagenome (GOLD analysis project Ga0206681, IMG submission 161048) | Ammonia-oxidizing marine archaeal communities from Monterey Bay, California, United States - M1 500m 12015 | ecosystem: Environmental > Aquatic > Marine > Intertidal zone | place: USA...
ACTGCGATTGGCATCCTGTCCCTGCCTAAGGAATTACCACAGGAAAGAGTAAATGCGGAGGTAAAGGGAATTAGATTATTCAAGGAAATAATTGATTCTTCAAAATCATGGAAACTAAATGATGCTGAGGCAAAAAGACCGAAAGTATACTGCCGCGTTGGTGATTTGAAAATAGAGTTGGACCCTTTTCAAACAATTGAAAACTGTTATTTCGATAATGATTTTCACTTCGCATTGCGAATAAATTATCGCAACGTATGCGTCTTAGAATCACATAATTCTGACACAGCCCACATTGACCCATTAATCAGTTTATTACTTCTGGGTGAAGCGGGGTGGCCAATGGAATTAACTCCAAAAACGATGGAGGCAGTCGCTGTTGAACAACAAATTATTGATCACTACTTAGGAATTGAACGTAAAGCAGAAACAGTAAGACTTTCGTTCGATACAGAAAACAAGAAGCATTTAGTCAATGCGCTACATGAAATAAAGAATGGAAATTCACAAACTGGCTTAGCCTTAATATTGGCAATTGCACGACAAAAATTTGTATGTGCGATGTGGACAATGAATCATGTTATCGAACAAATCAGACCCTTTGTTAATGCTTGTAGTGATGAACAAATTGCACATTATATTGAAAATCCTTTTGAGCAAACAGACTGTATTTTTTTGAAGAAAATGATTGCAATTCCAAATATTTGAATCGGCAATCCTCAAGTGCTGTCAATGCTGGCTTTGAAACGGTGATAGTATGCAGACCTACCTAGACCTCATCCAAACTATCCTCGATAAGGGTGAAGAGAAAGGTGACCGAACTGGCACTGGCACAAAATCTGTATTTGGTCATCAAATGAGATTTGATTTGTCGGATGGATTTCCGATGGTGACTACAAAAAAACTTCACCTAAAATCAATTGTCTATGAATTATTGTGGTTCCTTAACGGAGATACCAATGTAAAATATTTACAAGATAATGGTGTGAGAATTTGGAATGAATGGGCTGATGAAAATGGCGATTTGGGACCTGTTTATGGCAAACAATGGCGTAAGTGGGAAGCAAAGGATGGTCGCGTAATAGACCAAGTGGCACAAGCGGTTGAAATGATAAAAAATAATCCAAACTCACGTAGAATTATAGTATCGGCATGGAATGTTGGTGAACTAAATGAAATGGCTTTGATGCCGTGTCATGCATTTTTCCAATTCCATGTAGCCAATGGAAAACTAAATTGCCAACTCTACCAAAGAAGTGCAGATGTTTTTCTTGGTGTACCTTTCAACATCGCCTCCTATGCACTTCTTACCCACATGATGGCTCAAGTATGCAATCTTGAAGCAGGAACATTTGTTCACACTCTCGGAGATGCTCATCTGTACAATAACCATCTTGAACAAGCAAATTTACAAGTTAGCCGCGAACCATTACGCCTTCCGCAAATAAAATTAAATCCTAATATTATGCAAATCGACCAATTTGATTTTGATGATATAGAAATTATTGGATATGAGCATCATCAACATATCAAGGCGCCAATCGCCATCTGAGGGAAAATAATGTTAACAATGATTTACGCATCTGATCTAAACGGAGCCATTGGCAAAGATGGTGATTTGCCATGGAGTCAGTCTACTGATCTACAGCACTTCAAGAGGATTACAATCAGAAAAACAGTGGTCATGGGCCGCAAAACATGGGATAGTTTACCATCTGGAGGATTACCAAATCGAAGAAATATTGTGATGTCTAGAACTCCGCGCGAGGATGCTGAAGTAATGAATTTTGAGCAAGTACTAGAGTTATCACAGAATGAAGAGATAATTATTATCGGTGGTGGAGAGATTTATTCATTATTTTTAGACCATTGTAAAGAGATACATAGAACAATTATCCATACTGAAGTTGAAGATGCTGATACTTTTGCTCCTGATATTTCGCAACTGGGATATGTGTTGATTGGAGAAAAGCACCATCCAGCAGGTCCAAAGGACCAATACCCAATGACCTTTCAACATTGGATTTGTTAGTTGTTAACTAATACTTACTTACACTACTAATCTGCTTTATACTCGGTAACTCTAACACCGAGGCGGCCAGTTAATGCCTCGCGTTTCATTATCCTTTGATACTTCTTTTCAAAGGCTGATTTCAAATCAATTTCCATCGCTATTGAATGGCCCATCAATAATATCAAAATATCTGCCATCTCTTCAGCACACTCTTCAATTGGTTTTCCTTTGGTTATTGCTGCGGATAACTCTCCAAGTTCCTCAACGGTCAGAGCGATCCTATATCCCATATCATGTCCATTCTTATTTGCAAAGTCATGTTTATGATGGAAGGCAGCAACCTTCTTTACCATCACTTCCCATTCATCAGTAGCTTGATGATTCATCCATTTGTCAACACTTGCTGCAGTCATTGCTCAATCCTTATCACGGACAGGGCATCAACTTTGCGACAGTAATTCGATGACACATCTCCACACAGGTGCTAATCTTTTATTGGCTTCTGCAGAGACTGAAAGGTGAGAGAGGTCTGCTGAATTATCTCCTGGCTCTCTACCAGCAGCCCAATTCGATGAAATACAGACTGCTACATATGGGATTTCAAGTTCTCTGCATAATTTTGCTTCACGTGGCATAGTCATTCCAACCATATCACCGCCCAATTTCTCTATTGCATCTACTTCTGCACGCGTCTCAAATTGTGGACCATGTGCTAGCCAGTAGGTATATCTCAGTTTTTCAGAATCAGAAAAGGATTGTGCTTCACACAAAATTTTCTGTAACTTATCGTTCAATTCTCCGCTAAATGGTTCAGTAACAGAGGTGAAGGTTGCATCTTCATGGTGGAAAGTACTTGCAACCCCTGTGAAATCGATATATTGGTCGGCAAGGGCAACTTTTCCCGGTGGGAAATCAGCAGATATTGCACCTACTGAGCATACTGCCATAATAGCATCACAGCCACTGTCGGCCAAAGCGTTGATATTTGCTCTATGTTCTATCATATGAGGTGGTTTACTGACATTTCCATGGTTATGGTGACGCTGTAAAAATAATAATTCCTTCTCTCCTTCACTGCTACTGAGTCTTAAACAGGTCAGTGGTACATTACCCCAATTAGTTTCAACAATAACATCATCTCTACGCTCTAATGTCAATCCTGCATCGGCCAATTGTTGGCCAAATGTCATTTCAATCAGACCGGTTCCACCGATAACTGCTAACCTCTGCATAATAATCGCCTATTGTCCTACATTGTCAAACCTGCGGCCGCAAACCTTCAGGGACCTTGCTTTCGCTGGCACTCAAAGAGAACTGGGCTCTCAAATACTCTCACTCGTTAAGACGAGTGATCAAATCTGCTTTCTTTCCAGAGACTGGCTTTCCTGCAGCCTTCAAGAGTTCCTTGAGTTCTGCAACTGTCATTGAACTATAGTCGGCTTCAGCAGCAGGTGCTTCTTCAGCAACTTCTTCAGCAACTTCTTCAGCAACTTCTTCAACAACTTCTTCCTCTGCAGCAGGTGCTTCTTTAGCAGGTGCTTCGGTTTTCTCGCTGGCTGGCTCTAGAGCCTCTGCGGCATCAAGAATTGAAGGTGCCTCTTCTGCGGCTTCTTCCTCTACTTCTTCTCCGTCCATTGCTGCTGCAATCGCTGCAGCCTTCTTGGCCTTTAATTCCGCTTCTTGACGAGATTCATCTGCATGGATATCGTCCAAGGTTGGTCCACTTTCGTTGACAACACCCTCTTGTAATAGTTGACTCTTGTGAATTGCTACAGACTTAACTGGGTAAATCGGCTTAACTGCGTTGAGGATTTCTCCTTCCAGTTCGCCACCAAGGATTGATTCTTGTATTTTGGAGAAGGTATTCTTAGATGCGAATGCACGAATGACTTCTGCTGCCTTTGCACGCATTGCTTGCTTAACTGAAGTTTGAACTCGCTTTTGAGTAATGATCAACGGCTTCAAGCGAACTAAGTAACCATCAGTTGATACTACATCAACAACATCGTCGACCTTACCACGGTAGCGGCGAATTTGACGACGTGTGTGGTCTGTTTGGTGATGGTGACCGATAAAGGTGGTCAATGCATCTTGGCCAACTACTTCAGTAACTCTGAATCTAAGAATGATATGCATCTTAGTAAAATCGCCATTGAATTCTTGCAGTGTCATTTCATAGATACGGCCCATGATATGTTCATCTGACTCACCGATTGTTTCTCCAATTTGCTTGAAATCCCATGGATGGCGAGGCGCACGAATTGTGTACCATCGCTTTAACTTCCACTTATCACGTTGCTTACGTGCTACTGCACGTGCTCTTGCACTAACTTTCTTCGCCATTGGATTCACTCTCGGTGTTGTCTTGCGGGGGCTACCCCACTAGCATTCCGCCGACTAACCACCCCTATATGAACAGCCCCCTCCAATTCGGACATAGAAAACGGATGATTGCATGCTGATTTGGAGTTAATATCAAATCCATCTCGCCAGCACCCTCCCTCATGGCAGTTCACCAACTCACCTGGAGAGCGACAGCCAGCGGCCTAGAAGATGAAATGATTCTCGCCGAAGCATTAGCCACCCTAGTTGGTGATGAAGAGGCTGTGGAAATTGAACGCACTAGTTCTTATCACGGCTCTTTCATCCACATGGTTACTGCGAAATTAACTCGTTCTGGGCCTGCACAAAAGGCTCTTGCCAATATTGGCAAAGAGAATTTACAAGTAATATTATCTGAATTAGTCACCCGATTGGATGAGGTAAATGTCATTCATTTCCGATTGGATCAAAGTGATTTGATTAGTGGAATACTAACACTATCACAACCCGGCGGCCAGGCAACTGTAAAAGGGCAAACAAAAATTCAAGTATATCCCGGCCAAGACCCTCTAGAAGAGGCTCAAATCACAATAAATAATGCGATTGAATTGTCCAACTGAGAGTTTTTCCCGTTTTTCAGCAAAATATTTTGAGATTGTTTATCCAAACGGTTCATGTATGCCTACCCTATCAGCAGGTTTGAGGAATACCCATGACACATGTTGTAACAACTGCTTGCGTCGACCACAAGTACCAAGAATGCGTTGCTGTTTGCCCAGTTGAGGCTTTTAGAGAAGCAGACACGTACCTAGTTATTGACCCTGATGAGTGCATTGATTGTGGTGCTTGTATCCCTGAATGTCCAGTTGATGCGATTTTCGCGGATACTGATATTCCGGAAGGAGAAGAAGCTTGGGAAGAACGCAATGCAGCAGAATCTATTGACGCTGAAATTGCCGAAGGTGATTCACCTGTTCTTGCTGATTGAGAAATATCAGAGAGTCAAACTCCACCCATAATTGGAATTGCTAATAAATTGAAGAAAATTAATTTAGACAGGTTGATTGTAATGGCTAAGCAAACTGATTTCACTAAATTTAGGATGGGTAGCGATTTGCTAAAACGTGGCTTTGCACGTATGCAACAAGGTGGCGTCATCATGGATGTTGTCAATCCAGACCAAGCGGCTATTGCAGAAGATTCTGGTGCTGTTGCAGTGATGGCTTTGGAAAGAGTTCCTGCTGATATTCGCCGAGATGGTGGAGTTGCGAGGATGAGTCACCCAGATATGATTCAGGGAATCCTTGATTGTACATCTATACCAGTGATGGCCAAGGCAAGAATTGGTCATGAAGGTGAAGCACGAATTCTTGAATCAATGGGAGTTGATATGGTAGATGAGAGCGAAGTTCTAACGCCTGCTGACCCATTTTTCCATATTTCCAAGAAAGATTTTGGCATTCCATTCGTTTGTGGAGCAACAGAATTAGGTGAAGCTGTCCGCCGGATTTGGGAAGGTGCTGCAATGATACGCACTAAAGGTGAAGCAGGAACTGGAAATGTAGTTGCTGCGGTCACACATGCTAGATTGATTGACCAAGAGATAAAGCAGTTGCAAACACTTGATGATTCAGGACTTGATGAAACAGCAGAAATAATTATTGACAGATATAGAGTATTGGCCAACCAATCAAAATTACCAGGTAATTATCAACACACACCATTTGGAGCAATCGACCAAAAAATGCATGCTGAAGTCAAAGAGATCCTAGATGAAGTTAGAACAATGGGCCGATTACCTGTAGTGACATTCTCTGCCGGTGGTATTGCAACACCTGCAGATGCATCACATATGATGCGCCTTGGCATGGATGGTATATTCGTTGGTTCTGGCATCTTCAAGTCAGAAGACCCGAAAACGATGGCGGATGCTATTGTCCTTGCAACTGCACATTATGATGATGCAGAAAAAGTAACACAAGCAATGGCAATGATGGCTGGAGCAGCCATGAAGGGTGATGAACTTGAAACTCTCGAAGTTCGTTATGACCAACGTGGTCTTTGAAGTATTAGTCTTCTAACATCTATTCTATAGAATAATTACTGCAGTGGGTCAGAGACTCCGACTTCACCTAATGTCCAACGAAGTGTCTTAATTACTCCATCTAACGCTTTATGATTTTTTGCGGCTTCCTTCATTCCTTCTCTATCCCCTGAATTCTTGCACTCCGCAAACCAATCCTTCCACTGCTTACGTTTTGCTTCAGCATTTGCGAGCATTTGTTCAATTTCATCCCAAGTTCTGTCATAGGTTCTTTCAGCCGCTTGGCCGTTATGAGGGAGAGTCATAATCTACTCGGATAAGCAAGGGTATATGAGTGATACGCCGGCACATTTCATTAAATCACGGAATTCTTTGGTCACTAAGATTGGAATTGGCATCAATTGTAGTTCCATCACCTATTACGACATTATGCAATGTTGAACCATTTCCAACAGTTACATCTTGACCGAGGACGGACTTTGAGATAGATGATTTCGCACCTATATTGCAACCAGACATTAACAATGAATTAGAAATTTTCACTTGCTCTTGTATTTGACAGTTAGAAGATATTACGCTGCTGGTGACATCACCCAAAATGACAGAACCTTCCATGCAGAAACCATCACCTGGAAGGATTGAACCATCAGGAATAGAGAATGGTAATTCATTCATCCGCTTTACTAAAGTTGATTGAGCATTAAGTAATTCCATAGGATTGCCAACATCAAACCAAACTCCATTGATTGTCTTAGCATACATTGGCCAATTCTTTTCTAGAACCATAGGAAATAATTGTTTACTGAAATCAAACTTTTCCCCCAAAGGAACTAATTCCAGTACCTCTGGTTCAATGATGTATAATCCAGCATTAATCACATTACTAAATGCTTCTTGCGGACTTGGCTTTTCTTTGAATTTTCTAATATATCCCTCGCGTAATTTCCCATCCAATTGACCATTATGGATTGTTGATAATCCTACGATACCAAAATCGCTTGGGTCTTCTACTTCCCACAGGGCCATTGTCACTTTTGCGCCACTTTGTTTGTGTGCTTGCAATAATCCCGATATGTCAAAAGATGCTACGGAATCACCAGAGCCAACAACAAATGTTTCTGTTAACAAATCACTTAGGAGACGAACACTTCCTGCTGTACCCATAGGCGAATGTTCTTGATTAATGCGTGCTGATATTTCCCTAGAGTGCTGTTCTAATGCCTGTTTTGGCCAAGTAGAGACGTGTTTTTGTAATTGCTCGCCGCGATAACCCGTAGTGACAATAACATTGTCAATGCCGGCTTCTAGCATCGCATCTTTAACAAAATCAATCACTGGTCGACCTAGAACTTCAACCATCGGTTTTGGTCGAGTCAAAGTCAAAGGACGGAGCCTTGAACCTTGACCACCAGCCATGATGACCCCATACATCTCTTCCACCTCAACGGCGTCGGTTCTGCATGTCAATTCGACGCATTCCCGCTTTTTTAGAGGATTTTCCTATTGCAAGACGTGATGTTCCGCCACTATCTTTGCTACTTGTTCCTCCAATTCTCAAAGAGCCAGAAGATATTAGGCCACTAACTAATTGGTTAGCAACTTCTTCTGAACTAGCACCTGTTGACACCTGATTTTTAACGGATTTATTGTGATCGGTAATCCAAGCCGCTCTCTCTTTCTTTGCGAGTTTTAATTGGTCACGTGCTTTGTCAACATCCTTCATCAATTCAACAGTCTTTTCATGCATCTCATCAGCTTTCTTTCTAAAGTCAAGATATTCCTCGTGGAATCTGTCGCCTTCTGCTTTGAGGAAATCACGATGGGCAAATACTTCATCCAATTCTTCAGATTTTTCAGTTACACGGCCAACTGCTTCTATCATTGCTGAATGTGCTGCATCTGCTTCTATCTTTAGAATTTTTATTGAGCCATCAAGATCAGACAAATCAACACTGACAAGTTCAAATTGCACTACTTCTGGTTCTAACTCAGCAATACGGCGATGTTTCAATTTGATGCTAGCCATCATTTCTTTCTCTTTCTTTGGACCAACACTTGATGTTTCGAAAGTCGTCTCCAAATGGTCAACCTCTCGCTTAAGTTGAGCAAATTCTGCAGTAGCAGAACGCTTCTCGTTCTTTTCTCCACGACGACCCTTTACTTGGGAGATTAGTTGGCGGAGTTGGTCTTGAATCGCATTTCTCTTCTCTTTGAACAATTTTATCTCAGCACGGATGACCTTTACTTCTGATAGGACAAGGGATGATTTCTCTCTGTGCTCCTTGAATTGTGCTTGGATTGCATTGCGCTTATCAGCAGTCTGCTTAGCAGAATCACTGAATGAATTACGTGTTTCACGCAATTTACGAACTTTCGCTTCCATTGTCTGAAGTTCTTCTTGAAGCGCCGCATCGGGCTTCTCCTCAGCATCGTCTTTCATTCCGCGCATGTATCTTCCACAGCATTTACCATTTCAAGGCTATGGATGGCGCGGCACGACTATTCGCCCGTACTATTGGCCAAATAATGCATACATTTGCATAAAGATTGCACTTAACAATCCAAGAGTTCCGATTATATTAGCAGATAGTGAACCGGAAGAACGGACCATTGCTCTAAATTCAGATCTTACTCTTACATTTATCTGCCTGCCGACTAATAATTCTCCACTTTGCTGTTCAAGACGAACTGAGACTGTTGCTTCTCCAGTTGTGGTCGGCAGTAAAGACTGCCAAGCGACAGTTCCATCTTTTAGCAATCCACTCATTACACCCAAAGTATCGTCATCACCTTGAGCGTGACTTGGCAGCGCTCGGTCAGACCACCAATATTTTTCCCCAGGCATTAATCTGTAAGTCAATGCTACATCATTCGGCCGGAAATCAGGTGTTTGAACTCTAAAAACAACTATCCTTTCAGTTTCACCAAGATTGTGAATTATTGTAAACAAATTTGCTCTATTCGTGACCACGTTTTCCAAATCAACTTCGAATACTAAGTCTTTCAATGCTGGATTATTTCCGACTTCAATCTCATGCTCCAAGCGGTCTATCATCCTAAAGAAAGCAGGGCATGACTTTGATACATGGTCAATCAATGAAAGCCAAACTTCCAATGTGAATACTTGATGTGAAACAATTAAGTTCAATCCATCGTCATTCAATACCTCTGACAATTCAGAAATCATTGTATTTCTATCTAGGCCACAAGAGTGCCTATACAGTGTCAGCAACATTTTTTCTCTTGCAAAATCAATTTCAACATTTGCATGGACATTTGCATCAATACTTTTTGTGAAATCAACATATTGCGCCCTCATCAAAGGATCCATGTGAGTTAATAGCAGGTCATTGAATACGGAATTTATGGTTGAAGGATGAATGGCAGGGTCGTATGCATCGAGCAGCCCAGTCCGTTCAACCATGCTAAATTGGTGCGACCTAGTTGCCAAGTGTTGGCCAATTGATAATAGCAGCAAAGAAAATGAACCTAGCAACAGTATCATTCCCGATTTGTGTTCAGAACCAATATAGAAAATTATACTCAACAGAAATGCACTAATAATGGCAAATAGCAAACTAGTATTTGTTTTACTTGCCGCTCTATTCATCCTATCTATTAGCCCATCATATCCTTGTAGTGATTGCACTGGTCTGTGTGCATCATTTGATAACTTTACTTCATCGTTAAACACACGTATGGAAAGTCCAACTCTATGACGATGGACGATGAGGGACAAAACATATCCAAAAAGAATTACGAATGTTATCGCAACTAATGTTATTGAAAAATTTAGTCCTATAGTCGGCTCTATATTGTCTAGCCACCAACTTGGTGAACCAGTAGAAAATGCCCATGCGATGAAATATGTGAATATCGCAAATGCTGGTAAAAATAGGATTATTCTAAGGCCAGAAGTGATGATTTGTCTATCGATGGCAAGGAATATTGCCTCCCAATCTTTGACCGTTGCCTTTTCCCCGATTGGTGAAACTGCCAATAGTTTAGAAATAAGGCCAGTTTTTCCTCCGGACTCTACATCTGAGGGAACTTCTTTCATCACAACAGCCTCCTCCATAGTAATAGGAAAAGGTTATTGCTTTTTATTGTTGACTTTAATTGAATTGGTTTTAACAACGCACCAATATTTTTTCAGCTATACTCTCAGACATTTCAAGGTAAACACCATCTGATGTTTGCCACCGACCTTCACTTTTCTTAACCCGTGTGCCAATTACCACTCCCAATTTCGATAATGCTGTCAAACCAGTATCACTAATTACCATCATTCTAATTTCGCCTTCACAATTATCGGAAAGGGCGCTCATTGGACGCAATCCCTTTGCTAAATTACTTATTTTCGATGCCAACTCATCTCTTGCCGCCGGTATGTTCCGGCCTGATGGGTCAATATTTGGTTGGTCTAATAATAGTGAAAGTGCAACTTCTAAATCATCATCAATTGCATGCTCAAGTCTACATGCAGTTTCATGAACATTGCCATAAAAAGGCAACTTATCTAATAGCACTTCAGCTAATCTATGCCGTCTCTTCATCTGGCGCCCCATCGAAAGTCCTAATTCTGTTAGACTAGCACCCTTGTACGGAAAATAATCGACTAATCCCTTTGATGCCAATCTTTGAATCATTTCTGTCGCTGATGCAGGAGAGACATTTAGGGCGCTTGCTATTTCCCCAGTTCTAACAAGTGCTTGCGGGTCATGCTCGTAATACCCATACATTGACTCTAAGTATTCATCTTCAAACTCTTGAAAATGTCCACTCATGATAAGCCCAGTTCCTTCTCATCCATCAACCCTTGCTTATTCAGAATTTGCTTTAAACACAACTTTACAAGCTGGACAGCGTACTGAACCCGCATAATCAGTTGGAACCATCAAGGACTGAGCGCAGTCAGGGCAAGAAATTTCCTTCTTTTCTTGCTCCACTATTTCTTCAATTTCTTCTTCTTGGCGAGGCTCATCTCTTGAAGTTACATCAAATCGTGTTGAGCAATCTGGGCATCTAACTTTACCAGAATACGATGCTGGAACACGTAATTGTCTTGCACACTCCGGACAACCAACTTGCACCTTTCTATCATTACTGGATGCAGTGGTTTTTGACTTCGTGACCGTTTTCTTTGTTTTTGGAGTTCTATCCTTGCGCTGAGGACTTGTAGAAGTGTTTTCTTTTGATGTATTCTTGAGCCTCATGACGAGAATTACTGCGCCAGCAATAGCAATTCCAGATATCATTCCAATCCACGGAATGTCATATGATTGGGAAGAAGCAACAGCCACTCCAGAAGAATATGACTGGCTTGTAGTAACAATCTGTTGACCAATGCTCCACTTTGCGGTCAAAGTGACATCGGAACCAGATGGCCAAACAATGCTGAGGATAATTTCCCTTTCTTCCTCAGAAAGTAAAATATCAGTCTCACTTTGAGCCAATAAGTTACCACTTGCATCTACCAAAAATAGTTGCCCAGAATTTCCATCAACCAAACCTGTATTTGAAATATCTACAGTAATACTAGTTTCATCACCTTCTGTTGGATCTCGTGGAGAAGAAAGAGGATTCAGGTGAATAGAATATGCAGGTCGTTCCGATGGCACCGATTTTGTTGCCGATGTTGGACCTGGGCCTAACGTCCAATTCACCGAATTAACGCGAATAACGACATTTTCTGCATCAACATGGCCAATCACATATTGCCCTGTAGTCATCCCCGGATATACTGAAATTATTGAATCATATGGATAAGTTTCAGAACCGCCTAAATCATAACCCAATCTTAACTGTATTTCTCTTTCAACACCGGTATCAAGTTCAACTTGCCATGTGAATGAAATCCCTTGCGCTGAACTCCATTCTACTGTGCTAATCTGTGGTGCAATACTTTGCTGGTCAGATACTGGTATGTTTAGCACTCCTTCTAATCCTGTATCTATCGCGCCGTTTGAAGAAACCAATGACCAATTGACTTGGTTTTGACCTGTAGTAATCATTTGTATCGCTACTGAGACTTCACCCGCTGCATCGATGGCTAAACTCAGCGATTCACTCAAACTTACGATGCCGTTGATTTCGCAGCGCAATTGAACCATTCCATCACTATCTCCATGATTTCTAACCAACATTGAGAAGGTCGCTACATCGCCCTTATGCCAAGGGCCACCCAGTGCGGCTGGAGAGGATGAACCGGCTGCCTCAAATGCAGCAGCAGTCATAGAAAGAGTTGAGGAAACTGGGCTGATTGAGTTATCCCAAATCCTTTGCCCCTCAGTTTGGCAAGATAATATCCCCGGACGAGCCGATGCGCTTATTGAAATCGTAGTATTATTGCCAGGAGGTAGGTCTATTGAGTTGGAATATTCTATTTCTCCACCGCTAAAAATACAGGTGATTGTTCCGATATAATCCGTCTCCCCATTATTCTCTATCGACAGATTCCACAATGCTATTCCACCTGCGTCAACATCTGGATTAAGATGTAATAGATCCATGTCAATTCTCGCCAAAGGTGGTGGCCCAACCTCAAATGTATAAATTTGGAATAATTCACTTTGAGATGGTGGCGGGCTAGAAATTGAAACATTTACCGAGAAGTGAGAACTAAGATTAGAATTGCTTTCATTAAACTGTGAAGAGGAATAAAATTGAGTTGTCGTTACTGTCGCAGCAGCAAAGGTAGTACTTGTCTGGTGTGACTCAATAATATCTTGGCCGACAATATAGGCCCCAATATCACTCGACCACTGCAAGTCACCGAGGTTTTCAACAGATACACTAATAATGGCATAATCTCCATCTCTTATGCTCTCATTACCCGTTGGAGTTCCTGCACTATTGACTGGAATTATTGTAATTTCCTCAATGGATAATTGTGCTGGACGAAGTCGTTGGATTGTTCTGTTAAATTCTGTCACATAGTTGGAATCAATAGTGCCAGTATCACCGGTCATGGTAACAATGAGATTAGAAAATCCATACGGCATGTTTGGAAATGAATAATTGATTGGGGTGCTGCCCGATGCCAATATTGTATAGTTGGTTGATTGATTGTGGAGTACCGTACCTTCAAGCGTAGAAATCAATACATTAACTTCGATATCTGCATCTATTCCACTCTGCTCAACAATTGTAAATGGGACTTCTAAATCACTATTCTCAAAAGTATCCATTTCACTAAGTTGAATGGTGCTTACTTCAATCACTGCGCCGCCTCCATTGGCGGAAACTAACGGCGCCAATATTACAGTAATTAGGAGGATGCAAACAATGTTTGTCAACATGTATGATGACGACTTGCGCTCCCCCATACTACCACCTATGCGCAAGGGGTTCTTCACCTTCACGCCAAAAGATGGGCGAGCGCCATGTTTTTCTATGCTGAAAGGTCGCCCGAGACTGTATGACGCCTGACGAGTTGCTGGAAATCACCCCCGATTTGTTGGCTCGTGCCATTTTACATCGGCGAGAGAGATTGGCTGAGGCTATTCCAGAGCAATTAGATGCTCGACAAGAAGAGTTGGATATCGCAGTCCCATTAACTAGAACTGCCAAAGAAAACCGTGATAATTTTGACAAAGAAATAAATGAGATTTCCG
>Ga0206681_10000965_pt1 | contig 13995 bp, 13 predicted proteins | sample M150012015metaG_FD_161048 | JGI IMG/M metagenome (GOLD analysis project Ga0206681, IMG submission 161048) | Ammonia-oxidizing marine archaeal communities from Monterey Bay, California, United States - M1 500m 12015 | ecosystem: Environmental > Aquatic > Marine > Intertidal zone | place: USA...
AAACATGGTTGTATAAGGTTGTTGTCTGATCGAATATATTGATTAAGCCTTGATAGTATTTTCCTTCAAGGCTTATTTTATTGCTCAACCTCCAAATTACACCGATTCTCGCTCCTGCATCAGGAAGAATTATGCTCAGATTACCCAATTGTTCGGATGTGGTTTCATTACCGTTTATTGTGTTAATTGTGTTGTTTGCTCTTTTTCCACTGGCTGCCAATCCCACTTGTAATCCGCCGTATACGGTGCAGCTTTTTATCGTAATTCCCGAATAAATGGGCAATGAGATGTATGTAATGTGTTGTTGTCCACTAGTTGAACTTGTTCCGATGGTATTACCCGCCCCGTCTCTTATCAGCTCATCAGAGCTCCATCGTCCCTCCAGTTGGGCAACATTTATCTCAATTCCGAATAATCCTCTGGTTTTTAATTTTGTCTGAAAGAAAAGTCCGGCCGATCCGGATGGAGCTATCTTAGCTCTGAAGTCAATGCCTTCCCCATTCATGGGGACTCGGCTTGCGCCAACTGACAGATTAAACCCATAGCTATATGCGGCCTGGCCCATACCGGTATAGCTTAAGCATAAAATCTGGGCAATAAGCATGAGTCTCATGAACATTATAACGCAATTTACTCATTTTAGGTACCAATTTTGGTCAGTTTCGCATGTGTGAACCCGAGTTGAATTGCATCTTCAGCAGAAATTGAATTCTTTGAAAGTGAGCTGCGAATTATTTTTTGACCTTGAATTGGTTTACCTGGGAAGAAAGTAATGACTTTCCAGCTTGTTTTTTTCTGAGATATAATCAGTGTTGTATAATCGGCTAAAATTTCGAGATCTGATTGATAATACAAGTTGGCATATCCGGTATCCTTAAAGTCATCGATACGAAGGTGGACTTTTGGATCCATCTCTTTGAGTGGGATCACACCTAAAATACCTGTTAATGGCGTTGTGAATGAACGAAATTGGGGTCGGACATGGTCTGAAGCTAATGGTTCCCAATAGGCTTTCAACAAAGAAGTTTCTAAATTTTTCGAATTATGTTCAGGGTAATATCCACCTGCTCGATGCTGATTTGGTTCACCGTTGTCCAATAAGCCGGCTCTTTGTTTGAGCGCTTGGGCCCAATAAGAAGCGTTGAAATGTTTGGTGTTTTCGATTGCCTCTATTATTTCAGTTCTGCTCATCTATCTATCAATTAATGATATTGTTGTTCACATTGTTACAATAGTGAAGCAAAAATACAAGTTTGAAAAGACTGAATGATTACGGTTATTTCGTATTCATGAAAAATTGAACAACGGTATTAATGAAAGTCAATAGCCATGTCAATAGTAGATCAGCCGTCTGACTTGGGCGACATATTTGGCCAGTCTGATCACTTGCTTTGTGTAGCCGAATTCGTTGTCATACCAAACATAAAGCACTATGTTCTTTTGATCTGGGGAGACGATCGTGGCATTGCTGTCAAATACTGCACAACACGTGTTGCCAATAATGTCGTTGCTTACAAGCTCTTTGTTGATATTATAGTTGATCTGATTGATCAGGTCTCCCTCAAGGGCAGCCGTTCTTAAGTGATTGTTCACTTCTGCTATACTGGTATCCTTAGATACCGTTAGGTTCATTATTGCTAATGATCCGTTTGGGGTAGGCACTCGCACTGCATTAGCAGTTAGTTTGTCTTTTAAGCTGGGGATTACTTTAGTTACTGCCTTGCCTGCTCCAGTAGAGGTAATCACCATGTTGATCGCTGCGGATCTGCCTCTTCTTGGCTTCTTATGCATGTTGTCCAGTAAGTTCTGGTCGTTAGTATATGCATGCACCGTTTCTATGTGTCCTTTAACAACGCCAAGTTTATCTTCAATTACTTTAAGTACAGGAGATATTGCATTTGTAGTACACGATGCGGCTGAATATATGTCGGTTCGTGACACGTCAAGCTGTTTATGATTGATACCATAAACGACATTTGGAATCTCTCCCCCCGGAGCAGTAAGAATTACCTTACTTGCACCTTTGGATTTCAGGTGTCGGCTTAGGGCTTCTTTGTCTTTGAATACCCCAGTGTTATCAATTACCAGCACATTCTTCATGTCATATGTTGTATAATCAATTTCTTCCGGTGATTTTGCCTCGATCATTTCAATGATCTGACCATTGACTATTAATCTTTTGTTCTGCAGGTCTTCTTGTACTGTGCCGTTAAAAGTGCCATGAACGGAATCATTTCTTAGAAGAGCGGCTCTTTTGGTTATTTGTTCATCGCTTGTATTTCGTGTAACGATTGCTCTTAGTCTGAGCTGCTGACCCTTCCCCGCTTGTTTGATCAGTTCTCTTGCAGCTAACCGTCCAATTCTTCCGAATCCGTAAAGCACAACATCCCGTGGCTCGAAGCTGTGTTTGTCTTTTCCAATGAAGTCAGAAAGTGTAGTGCTAAGAAATGATTCAACGCTCGGATACTCTTTTTGCTGTTCTAAATATTGTTTGGTGAGCTTTCCAATGTCCAGCTTAGAAGGGGCAAGGTCCATTGTACGCATTACTTTGGCCACTTTTGCTGCGGTATGTGCATCAATATGTTTGCGCACAACATTATCTGCGTAGTTGAAGAGATTCAATACTTCGTTTACTCCCAGATCAACTAAGTGGTTTCTGAAAAATACTAGCTCCACTCCCTGATCATACATTAAGGTACCTACAGAGTTTATGAGACTAACCGTTGCTCTCTCTTTGCTTACCCAGTTTTGCAATTCGGCTTCGTAACCGGTCTTTGCTTCCATGATTTCCATTTATATTGAAGTGATTTGAATTATAAATAACGTCAGGGCTACCTGAGGTTTTACAATCGATCTATCCTAGATATGTTTTTAAAAGTTTGCTTCTGGAAGTGTGTCGTAACCTTCTGATCGCTTTCTCTTTGATTTGTCTTACTCTTTCTCTAGTCAGGTCGAATTTAGAGCCAATTTCTTCAAGTGTAAGCCCGTGTTGCATTCCAATACCGAAGAATAGACGAATCACGTCCCTTTCCCTTTCAGTCAAGGTGCTTAAAGAACGTTCTATTTCTCTTTGCAGCGATTCTTTCATTAGGTCTACATCCGCTTTTGGTGAGTCGGAATTCACCAACACATCAAGAAGAGAATTGTTCTCCCCATCTACAAAGGGGGCGTCAACAGATATATGTCTTCCTGACACTTTTATCGTGTCAGCAACTTTGTCTTCAGGAAGATCCAGAGCCTGTGCCATTTCTGACGCCGAAGGAGGCCTTTCATATTCCTGTTCCAATTTTGCAAAAGCTTTGTTGATCTTATTCAATGACCCCACCTGATTCAATGGCAATCTTACAATTCTTGATTGCTCTGCCAGTGCCTGTAGAATTGATTGTCGAATCCACCAAACTGCGTAAGAAATAAATTTAAACCCTCTGGTTTCATCAAACCTTTGTGCGGCCTTAATTAATCCCAAGTTTCCCTCATTAATTAGATCCGGTAAGGTAAGCCCTTGATTTTGATATTGTTTTGCCACAGAAACAACAAATCTCAGATTGGCTTTTGTCATTTTTTCCAACGCGTCCTGATCGCCCTCTTTTATTCTTTTTGCCAACCTGACTTCTTCCTCTGCAGTAATCAATTCTTCTCGTCCAATTTCTTGTAGGTACTTGTCCAAAGAAGCGCTTTCACGATTCGTAATTGACTTCGTGATCTTAAGTTGTCTCATCCTTTAATTCGGTTTTCGGGTGTACAGAAATGAACTTTTCAGCAGGGCGCAAACATAGGCCATTTAGCAATGCAAGTCAAATTTTTTACGGTAAAGAAAGACTAGTTTTATCAACAACGTTAAAAATTTTCAACGATTCTATTTTGGGTCTTGCAATTGTCACCTAATGGGATTGTTGCATTTGGTTACAACCCGAAGCCAAAATATGCTTTTCCACCATTGGCTGTAATACCTTCAATTAGAATTCCGCCCTTTTTTGTTTTGAGAATATGTACCAACTCTTCTGGTGTTGATATTGGTTTTTGATCAACTTTAAGAATAATTATACCCTCTTTAATTCCTGCACTTCTTAATTTTCCCGGGCCTATTGATGCTACTTTAACACCATTTTTAATCTTGAAAAGCCTGATATCTTCAGTTGTGATTTTCTTGAAAGTGGCACCCAATGCAGTGAGCTTGCTTACTTCTGCCTTATCCAGAATTCTTGTTTGTCCTTCTTTATTTCTTAAGGTTAGGTTGATCAGTTTTTCTGAATCGCCCCTTTTTATTGTTATGGATATTTTATCTCCTGGTCTGAATTTCCCTACCTGTTCTTGGAGCGCCGGGACAGAGTTAATTGTAAGTGCACCAATTTTTGTTATGACATCGCCTTCTTTAACTCCGGCTTCTTCTGCGGCTCCGTCTACAATAAGTCCTGTTACCAAGACTCCGTCTGTATTTGAAAGACCTTTATCGTTTGCAATATCCTGACTTATGTCAGTGAGCGCTACACCGATAAATGCTCGCTGGACCATTCCGTACTCCAATAGATCATCGGTTACTTTTTTAACTATGTCCACAGGTACTGCAAAAGAATAACCGGAATAGGAGCCTGTTCTGGAGGCAATAGCAGTATTTATTCCGATAAGCTCTCCACTAATATTCACAAGTGCTCCTCCGCTATTTCCGGGGTTAACAGCAGCATCAGTTTGAATAAAGGATTCAAGAGGGAACACCTCTTTGTTCTCATCATATTTGAGCAGATCTATGTCTCTGGCTTTTGCACTTACAATCCCAGCAGTAACTGTGGAATTCAAGTTGAATGGATTTCCTACGGCGAGTACCCACTCACCGATCCGTACTTCGTCAGAGTTCCCAAAAGAAATAAATGGCAAGCCTGTTTCATCAATTTTTAATAATGCAATGTCTGTACTTGGGTCACTTCCCACTAAAGAAGCCTTATATCTTTTGTCATTGTTGAGGGTAATTTGAATGTTGTCCGCATCATCTATTACATGATTGTTTGTGACAATATACCCGTCCTCGGAAATAATTACTCCAGACCCTGTCGCTTCTTGCTTTCTATTTCCTTCGCCCGGACCGTAGAAGAATTTATAGAATGGGTCTTGGGCATACTCCTGGGTAAACTCGTTTGTTACGTGAACAACCGTATTCAGTGTGTTTTCGGCTGCATAGGTGAAATCCATTGCCATCTCAGAGGCTACACCATTGGATGCAGGTATATACTTGATCGGAACTGAGCCTATATCTGTGACTGTCTCTTGTTGTGGCTCCGAAACATATTGATCCGTATTGCTAATTATTGCTATGGCTATTATTACCAGACAACCACCTGTTAATCCTCCTAAAATGGTTTTACCTATCCCTTTCATTGGTTTCTTACTTTATATAATTTGGTTAAAAAAAAATATTTGGCGCCTCAATACTATTATTAAGTTGGTTAAATTTGATTCTAAACGAATAACGCTTGAATTGACGACTTGTTTCGTTTTTTCACTGTTAAAACTTGTTAACAATTGAAAGTCTTAAAATACATTGCTGTTTTATTGGCAGGAACTGGTCTCGGAGTAATTTCGTTATTATTGATTGGTTATGAGAAACCCAAGGCTCCGGTAGCGCAGAAAGTATTGAAAATAATTGAACCTGACAGGCAGGTCACAGAGATCATTCCGAACAATAAAGGGGAGCAATTAATTGATGCCAATAAAAGGTTGGACAAGAAGATAGACAGACTTGCTGATTCTCTTATGTCGTTGAAAACTAGGTTTGACAGCTTAAATGTTGACGATGATCCCAATTTGAATAATTCTGTGGATACTGCCGCCACGGGTTTTGATTCTCTCCTTATTTCGGGTGAAGACATTTTGGTTGAAAGGGACCAGCTTCTATCAACAGAAATGATCAGGATAGAAAACATCAACAACGATTCACTTGCTGACCCGACCGATATACTGATTGATTCGCTAAGAGAAAGATTGAACATTATTGAAAATGACCCACCTGAATATTTAAAGATCGAAATGTGGAAATCACCCCTTAACTACAAAGGATACAAGATGTCGAAGTCAACATTAGTTGTTTATGGATTATTGAATGAGCTTATCTTGCATGTATATTCGAGAGGGGATACTATCTTTATGGAAACAAATGAAACTAGCTACCAATTTGAACCAACCTCTGATTTTAAAGAGCTTTGTATTATTGCCGAACGATGATAAAATTTGAGAAATATCATGGTACGGGCAATGATTTTATCATGATCGATAATCGTGAGAATCAGGTTCATGCAGAGGTTCTATCATCAGTTTCTTCTTGGTGCGATCGAAGGTTTGGAATTGGTGCTGACGGAGTAATCTTGATTGAGGAACATCCGGAATGTGATTTTAATATGATCTATTTCAACTCTGATGGAAGTAAAAGTTTCTGCGGTAATGGCAGTAGGTGTGCGGTTATTTTTGCAAGGTCTTTAGGAATTATTGAGAATGAAGCCCGATTTATGGCTGTTGACGGTATGCACGAAGCTAAAATCGATGAGGACTATAGAGTCCACCTAAAAATGGCTGACGTAAAAGATATTGAAGAGCATGATGAATATTTCTTTATAAATACGGGGTCTCCACATTACATTAAATATGTGAGTGACCTAGAAGAAATGGATGTAGTTCAGGAGGCTAGGGCAATTCGATATAGTGAACGATTTGAAAAGGAAGGAACGAACGTGAATTTTGTCGGATTGGGGAAAGACAGACTAATGGTTCGCACATATGAACGTGGCGTGGAGGACGAGACTTTAAGCTGCGGAACAGGTGTTACTGCTGTTGCTTTAAGTGCCGCCGGAGATGAATGTGGAAAGTATGAAGCGCTGATACAAACACTTGGAGGAACTTTGGAAGTAGCATACGATAAAATTGACGAGAACAATTTTGTAAATATCTGCTTGATAGGTCCGGGTGAAAAAGTATTTGAGGGGGTGATCAATGCCTAGGGTAATTTTACATGATATTGTTGCTTGTAAGAAATCTGATCTAGCTTCGGGAGTGTACTTGGTGATTTTTCATGTTAACCGTGTACCTCCCCATATAGGTATGTTTGCTAGAGGGAGGTACTATAGTTTGACTGCGACCGAGAGCCAAATAGGGATCAATATTGATCCAATATGGCGCACAATAAATAGCAAGGCAATTGAAACACTCTTTGTTAAAATTGAATCTACTCCTGAAAAGGAGGTTTTGGATTCTATTTACTCCTCATACAAGAATGCCGGGGCACATCAATTTACTTGTTTAAGACCAATCAAGGATTTTTTCCAAAAAAACCACGGTATGCGTTTGGATAATGTCCAATTTATTTTTGACCTCATTCCAGTTTTAAGATCGGCCAATATGATCGAGAAAACGTATCATTTGAATTTGAAATTACCTGTTTCTGAGAATTTCTTCGAACTATTACAGTACGACATGGTTGATATATACCAAAGGATCGAGGAACTTCAGAATGAATCGACGCATGCTTAGCTCTGACAATATAGTGTTACGTGCTGTGGAACCAAAAGACATTGGTATTCTTCAAAAATGGGAGAATGATACGTCCATTTGGAAAATCAGTCAGACGCTTGCCCCTTTTTCGGAAGAAACTCTACGACAGTACATTAATACTGCCCAAGACATACATATTCACAGTCAGATCAGATTCATTATTGACTATAATAAGATCAGTATCGGAACGATAGACCTTTTTGATTATGACCCGGTTAACTTGAGGGCTGGAGTGGGGGTAATGATTGACAGCGCTTACCGTGGTAAGGGCTACGCTAAAGTCGCTTTGGAGCTGATTGTTAATTATTGTAAACAAATACTATTCCTCAGGCAGATTTATTGTAATATCACGGAAGACAATGTGCCTAGCATTCGTTTATTTGAAGGTTTAGGATTTGTCAGATCTGGCATGAAAAAAGACTGGATCAGGATAGCTGAAGGATATCAAACAGTAGGATTTTACCAGCTGATATTAGATGGCACTTAATATTTAATAAATGGCAATAAAACAGGGGAAACGGTCAAAAAGAATTGTATGGATCTTGTTCTTACTCATTGTTTCTGTTTCGGGGTATTTTCTCTATCCGTATTATAATCTATATAGAGCTAGTCAAAAGTTAAATGTGTTATCTGAAGAGGAACAATTGAAAATAGTGATTGAACGTGAAGTAGCATTCAAGAATCTGGGTGATTATATGGAAAAGGAGGGGTGGATACTTGATGGCGGTAGTTTTCTGAAAGTAGTTAAGCACAAAAATATCGAAGAAGAAATTATGCTTCCCGGGATTCAGGTCATCAATAGAACCTGGGATAACAAGACGCTGATTAACCAGCTCTTCTTATCTCGAAATATCGGGGAAGTTGAGATAACCGTGAACAACGTCCGCCTGAAAGAGGAACTTGCAGAAAAGCTCAGCTCCTATATTGTTGCATCCAAGGAAGAAATTCTAGAGCTAATTTGCAGTCGTGATTTTTGCAACAAATATGGATTCAATGAGGAAACGATAATTACAATGTTCCTTCCCGACACATATCGAATTAAATATCGGACTTCGGCTGAAGAATTGATTGACAGGATGGCAAGTGAATACAGGAAATTCTGGTCGGATTCCAATAGAGCAAAGGCAAGCAGAGTAGGATTATCTCAAAGTGAAGTGTCGATCCTGGCGTCTATTGTGCAAGCAGAACAAAATAGAAAACTGGATGAACAACCAGAAATATCAAGGCTTTATTTAAATAGGCTGAAAACAGGAATGCGTTTAGAAAGCGATCCAACATTGGTTTATGCGCATGGCGATTTTACCATAACCTGGGTAAAGGATGAACATAAGGAAATAGATTCGCCATATAATACATACAAACATGCAGGATTACCTCCCGGGCCGATAAACTTGCCGGAAAAGTCAGCCATCTTGAGCGTTTTAAATCCGGCAGACAATCAATACCTTTACATGTGCGCTAAGCCTGAAGTTGGGGGGTATCACAATTTTTCAAAATCTTACCAGCAGCATCGGGTATACGCAAAAGAATTTCAGAAATGGAACCGTGAATTTCACAGAAAAAAACCAAGCTAGACCTAGTGAAGTATATTTTGATTGAATTGGTGTCCGCATTATTCCATTATGTAAAGGCCTAAATTAGCCATCCCTGTGTGTGTATGAACTGAATCTGTACAGTGATAATTCGTTCGTAAAGCATATTGGCTGTTATTGTCAAGCTCAATGCGAAGGTTTTTATTGTATTCAATCTGGTTGAGGCCAATTTTGTCAAGGTAATTATCAACACTGAGATCATACAATTTATTATTGTTAGTTAGATCCCATAGCTCTACATTAATGGCGTAGGGGTGTACGTGGCCCCCAATGGCTACAACGGTTTTCTTTTCAGATAGATCTAACATGTTGGTAATATTTGTAGTCCAGCTTTGTTTTTTTGAATCCAGATTCCAATGGCCATTATAGGTTCTGCCAAATTCGTCATGATAGGGGTTGTATTTCGCGTTGGGTGGAAATGAAATGTGACAAGTGTTTGAGGAATCAAACCCACAGATCAACTCAGGGAAATACTGATCAGATGTTATCTCGTTGAACCCTCCATCTGGACCACCAATTTTAGTAGTGATAAAGGGAGTTTGTGTGTACAGCGGTATAATGTTGTTTGTTGTAGAATTGTCTTCTCGATAGTAAACCGTTACTTTTTGGTAGGTAGGCAGGTCGATGCTGTCGTAATTGTGGTTTAATGCTTGTGAAAAAAATTGCAGATTATTTTCCGTTTTAACAGGAATACCCATACCATCAGGTAAATAAATTTTGGTTTGCCCTGCAGTAAGTGTGAAAATTCTTTTTTCACTGCCGAGAGTCTTAATTTTCCAGGGGTAAGAATCAGGTTGGCAATAATTCAGGTTGTTGTGACATAAAAACTCATCTGCAACGCGTTCACCTGTTTCGGCATTGAAAATCTCACATTTATATCCTGTTAACCAGATTATATCTGATGATATTTGGGCTAGATCTACTAATGTAAATCGGCTGTAAGGCCCCTGCATGGAGCGATAAATGGCGTCAATTTTTAACACCTCGGAGCGAACCGAAATAGAATCGGGACCTGAATTTTCTGAAGAAGATAATGATGCTCGGTTTAAGGCCATCCAATCTTTAAACTCAGGTTTTATCGTAGAGTGGCCACAGCCCGTTATAGATCCGATAACCAGTGTTGCTATTATGATTCTTAAAAGACCCATTGCGCTAATTTATTGAATCAATTCAACTGACAGAAAGAAACAGAGGATTAATGCAATATGCTGTTCTGGTCTAGCCGATCAAAGATTTCGCGAAATTAACGGCTAATGTAGGGTCCTTTATGTCAAACCAGTGAACTTCAGGGTCTTTCCCGAACCAGGTCAATTGTCTTTTTGCAAACCTTCGGGTATTCGTTTTTATGTTTTCAATGGCAACTTGTAATTCGATTTTGCCATCAAGGTGATCAAAAAGTTCTCTGTATCCAACGGTTTGAAGTGCATTGAGGTGCCTTACTTCTTGAAGTGCTTTGACTTCATCAAGCAGGCCTTGTTTTAGCATCTCGTCAACACGGAAGTTGATTCGGCTATAAATATTTTCTCTACTTGTAGTTAATCCTATCTTGATAATTTCAAAGGGCCTAGCTTTTATTGATTTTGTTCTGTATGAGGTATATGTGTTACCGGTGTGTCGGCAGACTTCCAAGGCTCTGATCAACCGTTGAGGATTATCTATGTCCATATCGTGATAATGCTCAGGGTCTTTTTCCAGTAGTTCGTTTTGTAATGGCTCTATTCCTATTTCTTTAAGAATGTTTGATAGCTCTTCACGAATTGATTGGTTTGATGGGATTGGGTCTATGCCGTTCAAAACAGCGTTAACATATAGTCCAGATCCACCAACCATAACAACCACAGGATTGGTAGTATGTAATTCTTTGATCTTTTTAATTGCTTCTTCTTCGAATTTGCCCGCTGAATAGGTTTGTTCGACAGAAATAAAGTCGACAAAATGGTGAGTTACGCCATCCATATCTTCTGAGCTGGGTTTTGCCGTTCCTATAGACATCTCTTTATAGAACTGTCTTGAATCAGCAGAAATGATCTCGCAATTATACAGTCGAGCCAACTCAACAGCAAGTTTTGTTTTGCCGATTGCAGTAGGGCCTACTATTGAGATCAGGTACTTCAATTAGACCTCAGAAATGGAAAAGGTAGCGTCTAATCGAATTCCCTTTTCTGTGTGCTTAACTGTACAGCATTCGTGAATCGGGTCATGCTCTAGAAATAATACGAATTTCTCATCTGCTGCGAGGTTAAGGAATTCTTCTTTTTCGGTTAGAGTTAAGAGGGGCCTTGTGTCATATCCCATAACGTAAGGAAGTGGTATATGGCCAACACTAGGCAAAAGATCAGCCATAAATGCAATTGTAACGTCTTTGTATTTGACCATAGGAATCATCTGACTTTCAGTGTGCCCATCAGCAAAAAAGAAATCAATATCGTGCATTCCCCCTTCAGTTATTCTACCCGCCCTAATTATATGTTCTAGCTGTCCACTTTCCTCTATTGGTAATATATTATCCTTTAAGAATGATGCTTTTTCTCTCTTGTTCGCCTCAGTAGCCCATTTCCAATGATGTTTGTTGCTCCAAAATTTAGCATTGCTAAATGCGGGCTCTAAAATCGTATGGTCACTGTTCCAGTTTATTGCACCACCACAATGGTCAAAATGGAGATGGGTCAGAATTACATCGGTAATGTCGTTTCGATGGAATCCATGTTTGGATAAGGATAAATCGAGGGTGTCATTGCCGAAGAGATAATAGTGACTAAAGAACTTATCACTTTGTTTGTTCCCAATACCACAGTCTATCAAAATCAAACGGTCTCCATCTTCGATCAGCATACAGCGTAAGGCCCAATCACACATATTGTTTGCATCACTTGGGTTTGTTTTCTGCCAAATGGACTTGGGCACTACTCCGAACATAGCACCACCGTCTAATTTAAAATAGCCGGTGTTGATTGAATAGATGGTCATAGTAACTAAAGTTGTTAATTCAACACAAAGAAGAACTAATTTATACAGCTTTTAGATTGAATAGTATTCATTTATATAGAAAAGGTAAACAAATATTTGTGTAAAAGGTTAATCGTATTATAATCTGATTAACCTTTTCAATACATATTTTAGCGATATGAAAAATGTCCATTTTATCGCCATTGGAGGCAGTGCAATGCATAATCTAGCTATAGCGCTGCATTCTAAAGGATATAAGGTAACAGGTTCCGATGATGAAGTGTACGAACCTTCTAAGAGTCGATTGAAGAAATATGACTTATTGCCCGAAAAAATGGGATGGGATAATACCAGAGTAGACATCGAAATTGATGCTGTCATCGTAGGAATGCATGCTAGGGAGGACAATGATGAATTAATCAAGGCGCAGGATTTGGGTTTGCCCATATATTCATACCCTGAATTTATCTATGAACAGACGAAAAATAAGTGCAGAGTTGTAATCGGAGGAAGTCATGGAAAGACCTCAATCACATCTATGATATTACATGTCATGCAATATAACAATGTGGATGTGGATTATATGGTTGGTGCTCAACTGGATGGGTTTGAGTGCATGGTGAAGCTAACCGAGAATAATTCGGTTGCGATACTAGAGGGAGACGAATACCTTTCATCCCCTATCGACAGAAGACCAAAATTTCACTTATATAACCCCGATATCGCAGTGATCAGCGGTATAGCCTGGGATCATATCAATGTGTTCCCTACATTTTCCAATTATGTAGAACAGTTTGAGATCTTCGCTTCAAAAATAGCTACGAATGGATCTCTAATTTACTGTGATGATGATGATGAGGTAAGGAATATTGCGGAAAGAGCTCGTTCTGATATTCGTAAAATTCCTTATTCAACGCACGAGCATTTTATTGAAGCCGGGCTTACTTGTCTTAAAACTGATGTAGGTGATGTTTCGTTATCAATTTTTGGTGAGCACAATCTGCAGAACTTGAATTGCGCAAGAATGGTATGCAATGAGCTAGGTATTTCTGACGATCAATTCTACATAGCCATCGGTTCGTTCCAAGGTGCATCGAAACGATTGGAGCTGGTTAGGCAAACCAATGGGGCGTTGATGTATAAGGATTTCGCTCATTCGCCAAGTAAATTGATGGCAACAACCACCGCTCTCAAACGCCAGTTCCCTGAAAGAGAGCTGATTGCTTGTATGGAGCTTCACACATTTAGTTCACTCAATATAGAATTCTTACAACAATATCAGGGCGCGATGGGCAATGCGGACAGGGCTCTAATCTATTACGACCCGAAAGTGATTGAGCACAAAGAGCTAAGCCCTATTAGTAAGGAAGAGGTCGCCGATGCATTTGCTACTTCCAACGTAGAGGTTTATACGGAATCAAATTCTATTATCGATGAGCTCAGAAAGTTAAAATGGACTGGCAAGAATTTGCTAATGATGAGCTCCGGTAATTTCAATGGGGTAGATTTTTTGAAGCTTGCTGAGGAATTGCTTTAAGCGTTTGATGTTATGGGTTAATAGAAGTGCCTGTTCTATTGGAAATTGCTTTTTTTTCGCAAAACTATTATGACGATCGACTCACTGTGTTTTCAATTGTCTGGTTAAGGACCAGACGTTTTGTGATTAGATATAATTATTGGTATATTTGCAGCCCTAAATTGTGTCTGGCGGTACAGACCATGTTTAATTTCTCCCACTAATACCGCAGGGTGGGATACAAAAGGTTAAAAAATGACCGAAGGAAAAAAAGTCGCGGAAGAATCAAAAGCGACACCAGAATCGAATAAGGCGCAAGAATCTGACGCCCAAGATCAAGTAGAAGCATCAAAGGAAGAAATTCAGGAAGAATCAACGACTGAGAAACAGGAAGTTGAAGGAGCTGAT
>Ga0206681_10000968_pt1 | contig 13959 bp, 7 predicted proteins | sample M150012015metaG_FD_161048 | JGI IMG/M metagenome (GOLD analysis project Ga0206681, IMG submission 161048) | Ammonia-oxidizing marine archaeal communities from Monterey Bay, California, United States - M1 500m 12015 | ecosystem: Environmental > Aquatic > Marine > Intertidal zone | place: USA...
CAGCTTCAAGTACTCTGACTTTAGATGCAACTGGGGCTTTGGCAAATACACTTCTAGTAAGTTGGGAAATGGATGCTGAATCAACAAATGGTGACCAAGTACAACAGTCTGGAATACTTGTTGTTCTCCCTATGGTTGATACCACAAGCGATACTACTCCAAGAATTTCTATGTGGCCTGGTAAAGTCAACCAACACAATGAAAATGGTGTTTGGATGACCGACTCTGATGGAGTATCAGGTGGTTGGTCAAGTTCTTCCTATTCAAGTGATTACGGCGACCGCAAACTCGAGTATTGCCAGAAGTTCTGGCCAAATACAAACTCTGTTGAATTGCGAACTTTCAGAGAAGAGATAACTTTCTGGACAAGAGGTAATGATATTGATCGCACTTCTATTCGCGATGTCTATGAATGTGTATTAGGAGATGAACTAGGAGACAACAACACTGGCGGAGATAACGATACTGGTGGAGATAATGATAGTGATCTTCCTGGTGATGATTCTTGGCATGACTTCTACATTATCACTTGTGAAAATGATGTTCAGCCAGTGATTTTAGAACTCTTTAGCACTGAAACTTCAACAATTGTTACAAACTCTGGATTACCTGTAAATGAAATCGCACCACACCCAGCTTGGAGCGCAAACATTGGTGATGCTGAGTGGGTTTGGAATAGTGTTGATGGTTACGGTTCTACTGGAATTGTTGACTTCCAACAAAGTTTCAACATTCCATCGAATGCAGTCTACGTGGTTGGTGATATGTTGGTTGCTGCTGATAATTCATACGAAGTTGAACTCAATGGTTTTTTGATAGCCCTTGATACTGGTGAATGGAATTTCAAAGCATCTGGAGTTGATGCTTGGTCACTCGACACTGCAATTGGCACTGGAAACAATGTTCTTGACTTTGAAGTTGATAACTGGCACGTTATCGGTGGACTGATGTATGGAGTTGTTGTTCAATACTGTTTGTATGAAGAACCTATCTTCGAAGATGATAATACTGGTGGAGATAACAACACTGGTGGAGATAACAATACTGGCGGAGATAACAATACTGGTGGAGATAACAATACTGGCGGAGATAACAATACTGGCGGAGATAACAACACTGGCGGAGATAACAATACTGGTGGAGATAACAATACTGGTGGAGATAACAACACTGGCGGAGATAACGATGTATGTACCGCAAATATTGAGTTGACACGTTCTGATACACATACAACAGATTATGTGGTTTATCCAATCACATGGGACATTTATGGATTTACGGGGGATGGAGTACTAACAAATTCAGATTATGAGAGTGGTGTTTTTGTAAAGAGTGTATTATACAATGGAGAAGACGTATTCACTTTAGATGTTACAAGTTTTGTTAATACGTTGATCACATCCGAAGATCAATATGTTGGTTTTGCTTTCCGCGAACCGGGAGACCATCTAGCTCATAATGGGAATTACCATACCATAGATTTTGGTGCAGATTCGGTTCTAAAAGTTTCAGATGGCACCACTGAAGATGTGATTTCAAGCGTTGTTCATGGTTCGGCAAATGGAGCTGGTGGCGATAATGTCGGTGTTAGTCATTATGATTCTTTATTCATGATGCGCTGGGGTATGGGCCGAGGAATAGTTGAGTATAATATTCTTGGACTTGCTCAAAATGACTGCAATGGAGACGACGATACTGGCGATGACAACGATACTGGTGATGAGGATAACAACACTGGCGGAGATAACGATACTGGTGATGAGGATGAACAACCATACATCCCACCTACACTTGAGGTTGAACTAGATACCACTACATCTCCTTCTCTTCTCTCTCTAACAGCTTCCAATCTTGATTCCTCTAAAGATTACACAATCGAGTGGTTGATCGTTTCTACTGATACCTATGACATCGTTTCTGGTACAGAAGGCATTGAAGACTCTACAGGATTACAAATTACTGATACATGGTTAGTAACTGATGAGATTGAATTAGAAAGCGGAGAGTACTGCTTATTGGGTACTTTGTTTGAAGATGGTGAATTAGTAGAGACTGAAGTAATGGATTGTCAAACTGTTGTAACTCCTGAAGTTGTTGAAGATAATGAAGTCGAAGCAAGTATGGTCGAACAGATAGTTACAGCAATCTCTGAATTGATCAGTGGATTACTCGCTTCTATTGTCGAATCAAAGGATGAATGATTCTGAAAGGTCAAACATCACTTAGCATTCTTAGCAAGCCATTCATGGCCGTACCATTGCCATTGTTCCATCGTCCATCCGGCCGGTAGACCACCTTCAGGTAGCGGTGCGGTCTGTGCTGGAGGTTGAGGGGTTGCTGCTACGGCTACTTCTGCAACTGGTGCTGTAGTTTGCGGCATTCCTGCAATGTCTTCAATAGAACTTGCATCACCATATATTGAATCTCCATCTACTTGTTCAGTAGTTGCAGTTTCTTCATTCGATACAATAGTGCTTTCCTCCGTATTGTGTTCAGCAGAGAAATCAAGACTCTCGACTTTGTCATCCCATGCAGAATCCGATTCTACGCCACCTACTGCAGATGAGCCTGCAGAGCCTTGTAGTGCTTCTAAACTAGCAGAGGATTCCTTTGGTACATATGGAACTCCATACAACTTTACTAGGCCAGAGACCCTTCGTTTCTTGATTATCATCGCAGCCACCAGTATCACTATTGTTAAGGAAATAAAGGCTATACCTCCGACGGTAGCAACTTGAGTTAATATTCCTTCATCTATCTTGCTAGGTTCGTTCAAAGTTCCAGCATTATTACTTGCATTCCAAATATAGAAGGACATGTCTGTTTCATTGACTTCTCTATCACGTGACAAGTATTCTTGATAATCGTCTGAGCGCCATCCTAAACACGGGTCGCTAAGGTCGTCAAAATTTAGTATACAGTGGTCCTTTTCAGTTTGTATCAATGGTTTATTGTCATCGTAATCCGAATTTGCACCAACGCCATCTCCATCCGCATCATAGTGCTCATTTGGATCAGTGTCCATACCTAGTGATTCTGAGAAATCAACCCAACCATCACCATCTAGGTCTTCGCATCCATAGGCAGTAACTTCTGTGAATCCTAAGACTGAACTTTCATTTAACATCCAAGATTTTACTGAAGTTCCTGATTGCCAAGGACAAGCATCAGGTTGCAGTCCTTCTGTATTATCGCCATACCCATCTCCATCTCCATCAAGCCATTGGCTACCATGGTGTGGCAAAGCATCTGCACCATCAGAAATACCCCAATCTGAAGTTGGGTTTGAAAATCCATCTTGGTCTGAATCTAAGCAACCATATCTGTCAGCTGTTGAAAAACCATTCAGTTGTGGACATGAATCGGGAGTTACTCCCGCTGGATTGTCCCCATATCCATCCATATCGGTATCCGCCCACTGAGTTGGTTCATCTGGATATTTGTCGCCGTCTTGGCCAGCCATGTTATCGCCATAGCCATCGCCATCGCGGTCTTGCCATTGGTCCGAATTATTTGGAAATAAGTCGCCATCCGTACCAGTAGGCGAATCTCCATGACCATCACCATCGGTATCTACATGTTGCGTATCATCTTGTGGGAATGCATCCGGGGAAAAACCTTGAGGGTTATCTCCATAACCATCGCCATCAGCATCATCCCATTGAGTGGGTTCTGTTGGGAATTCATCCACTCGGTCTGTCACTCCATCACCATCCGAGTCAACATCGAAAAGGTAAATCTTTGAACTGGTGGGAGTTGTTGATGCCAAATATATTGCAGTGGTATAATCTTGGAATGATCCAATAGTGTATCCTGTTGCGACAAGTGTGTTTTGTTCGCTAAATGTTGATACATCCACAATGCTCAGATGGCCACTCTTTGAACCAATTGCATAAGTTGAGTTATCATATTGTTGGATAGAAGAAATCGCTTTACCATGTGAAAGGCTCAATATTTCAACATCCCAAGAATTTGTATCATATCTAAACAATTTTCCATTTGCAGTTCCAACGATTAAATCGCCATTGGAATCTTCAAATAATACTTTGATGATTGCAGTTGAATCTGTTAATGAGTATAATAATCCACCTCCATCATCACTGACGTATACCTTTGTATCATAACTTCCAGTGATAACCCTGCCATCATCCAATACCATGAATGCACTCAGACCAGTAGTAATAGTGTCAGTAACAACTCCTGTTTCTCCTTCCGGACTATACTCTTCAGCACGGCGACGCCCTGCATAATGAGCAAGCCACAAATCTCCAGCATCATCCCAATCAACCGAATCTACTGGCCGCCCAATTGAGATATTCCTAGTGACTGTTTGGAAACTCAAGAGAACAATAGATACTCCATCATCATGAGCAATTGCTACTAATTGTTGTGCATCATCAAGCCTTGCTGAGTTTGCTGAAACATTCAAATCAAGACTCCATTGTGGTGAATGTATTCCATTTGAAAAACTGTTAACACTTAGATTTCCTGTTGTGTCAACCGATAAAATTGTACCATCATCCAGCCTCTGCCAAAATATTAATTCTTCATCATATTGTTCAGTAACTCCTGCTTCAATTAGGTCACTTGTGTCTGCTGAAATACCAGGAAGGAATCCAGAAAGAGGGAGCATCAAAAATGCAAGAATTAAACAAATACCGCGCTTCATGGTATACACGAATACCCATATGGATATGAAACAGCCGGATAAAAGTGCGCTTTTTCGCTGTTGAAACGAAATTTTGACTCAATCATCTTCTTTTTCTGATGGCTGCATCTTTTTCCTCTCGATTTTCAGAGGTGTCATTGTTTTCATCGGAGTCAATGTTGCCATCGATTTCTTAGATTCATCTGAAGGTGATTCGCCCTTTTTAGACTTTGGAGGACTTCCCCGCGATTTTTTGACCGGTTGCAATAATGGTCTTACCGGAGATAATGTGGCTGTTTTACTTTCGGTTGTACCTATTGGGGAAAGTTTAGCCCTAATCGGCTTGAGTAGACCTGTTTTCGGTTCTTCCTCAAGTTCAGCAACCAATTCGTCGGTTATCTCTTCTGCCAGTTCATCTCCAATATTGATTAGTGAAATTTCCTCTTCTGAAACAATTTCTTCCACTTGTTCAATCGGTTCTACCGGAGTTGAAACTGGTTGTACAAGAGTTGGAGTTTGTTCGATCTGTGTAACTGGTTGTACAAGAGTTGGTGTTTGTTCAATTGGGACTACCGGAGTTGAAACTGGTTGAACTTGCGGTTGTATTGGCATCAATGGAGAACGCACTACCTTCTGATGAATCGGTGCAGGTAATCCAGCAGTTGTACCGGCGATAGTTGGTTGTAGTAGAGGTGATTTTACTGGCCTAGCCAATGGAAGGGATGCTGAGAGTGGTTTTGCACTTGTTGTTGGCGACCTCATTCCAGCTAAACCAATACTTGGTTGATGCTGTTGTGCTGCAGCACCCAACATTCCACCGAGCATCCTGCCACCGGCTGCAGATGTTCCTGCACGCGCCCCTAACAGAGATGGGTCAGTGCCAGTTGCTTGCATTCCTTGAGTCCCTTGACCTGAAATTGCTTGCATCCATGTTTGTCGCTTGTCGACTTTATCATCTTGAGATTGTAATTCCTTAAATTCTTGTTCTCGACCTTGAAGTGTGGATTGATCTCTATCAATTTCACCTTGGATTTGATTTGTGACTGCGTCACGCATCTTTTCTTCAGCCATTTCCTTGAAGGCGTCCATCTTCTCAGTTAGACCACTTAAGCGGTCGCGAATTTCTGCACGCTTGAGGCCAAGTTGAGCTTCAATTTCTGCTCTGATAGCCGCTTCTCTCTTTCTTACATCGATAAGAGCCTTGTTGCGCATAATCTCTTCACGCTTGTCAAGTTGTCTTTCAAGTTGAGTTGCGACTTCGTTTTCTTTGCGGTTCTTGAAGTCGTTAAGTCTTTCTTCCATATCAATTTCAAGTTCAAGGGAAGTCTCTTCCTTCAACAGATCAAGATCCGTTTCAAAGGTTAGGCGTTCGTTGCGCAAACCAGCATCAACTTCTGACATTATCGCCTTTCTTGCTGCTGCTTCACGTGATTGGAATTCTATCTCAAGACGTTCTGACCAATCGACCTTCTTGGCTTCGTATTGAGCGCCTAATTGGTCGCGTAGTTCAGATTCTCTATCATATCTAAAGCGAGCAAGCCGGTTTTGTATTTCCGACTCCCTTGCATTACGGTAATTACTGAATTCATCTTCCATTCTAAGGTCAAGTTCAGATTCAACCTCTGCCTTTAATGAACGAGAGATATCATCCACTGCCTTTGAGAATGTGATATCGTACTTTTCGCGTAGACGGGATTTCCTTTCACCGAGTCGTTCTGAATGTCTTTCCTCTAATTGGCGAGCAATTTCAACACGTAACTCATCACGGCGCCTAGCAATTGCAAGTTCAACATCTTCGCGCATGTTTTCTTCAAGTTCATTTGTTTCCTGGCGCAGACGTGCTTCCAGTTCCTCTTGTAATTGTTGAGCAATATCTTCTTCCAAACGTAAGCTACGACGTTCATACTCTGATTTGAGTCTAGCTTCTCTTTGCTTGAGGCGACCTCTAAGTTGTTGCTCAAGACGAGTTCTAATGCCTCTGCGTAATTGTTCTTCTCTTTCTGCTAAACGGGCGATGTGTCCTTCTTCAAGACGGTTAATTTCAGCACTTTCCATTTGTTTGAAACGTGTTTCCATTTCAATTTCAATATTGGCCTCAATTTCTCTAACCCTTCGTTGTAATTCTTGATTGTATTCAAGTGATAATCTCTCTTTTTGAATATCAAGCCGGAGACGATGTTCTTGTTGCAACTGTACTTCAATGTTGGATTTTATCTGATCTTTATGTTCGCCAAGTCTTCTGTCTTGTTCTACTTCGATTTCTTCACGTAGTGATTCTAGTTGACGATTGAGCCGTAAATCAAGTTGTTTTCTCATCCGCCCTTCTTCTTTGGCCAATGATTCTCTCTCCATTTCGGCAAGTTCCTGCTCCATACCTTCTCGCATTTCTTTCTCTAATGCGTCAAGGGTGAGTTCGTGACTAACTGCTAAATCTGTAGCAACTGCTTCTTTCATTGCTGTGATTCTTTCATCTATTGCCTGTTGACGAAGGCGTTTCTCTCTACGAATATCGGCTCGCAGCCTCTCTTCTTGACGGAAACGAGCACTAGTTAATGTCGCTTGGTCCAATGACATTGATTTACTGGAAGTGAATTGAGATCTCAGTGATGATAATGATACTTCGTCAGACGCTTTGTGCGCAAGAGGGTTTGATTCAACTACCTCAATTGTCTTGCTTTCGCTGACACCCATCATATCCCATCCAATCTCTCATCCTCGTCTCATCATAGTTAAAGAGCGCGACTAATAACACCCTTAGAAAGGCGTTTTTTGCAGGTAATTGCAAGTGGCCAAACAGGATTCAAAACCGATAATTCGCACCCATTTATTCTTCTGCGAGAATTAGATTTTCATCCTGCTTACTACTATTGACAATTTTTTCGCCTATAATAATATATGACATTACCAATATTGCTGAAATAATAAACAGAATGAAAGAAAGATTTAATCCAGCCATATCATTACCATGTTCAGATTTAGCAGTATGTTTCAAAGAATCTAATATTGCAATCAATAATACTATCAATTGCAAAAGGCTTAGTTTCATAGGAAGACCTCCTTTCAATTTTGACAACGGTTTATCAGATATCATTAATCCACCACTAATGAACATAATTGGTAACATCATAAAATCAAAGTATGGCTTTGCAGTTCCCTTTCCAAAGCAAATTGAACAATCCCAAGTTGTCAATTCCGGACCAAAACCTGTTGATGGTTGAATCCAAATAAGTCCTGCAAAACTTAGCAATAATAACGCATTTGCTGGACTGGATAGGCCTACGAAATAATTGAGGTCTGATGCTTCTTCATATTGAAAACGTGCTAATCTGAGCATCCCAGTTGCAATAATCCAACAACTAGCAATTGCCAAAGACAATGTCCAGAATGGTGATGCTTCGCCCCAACGACCAAACATAACGAAAATCAATAATGCAGGGGCAACACAGAATGATATGCAATCCGACATTATGTCCAAAGAACCACCAAGTAATTTTCTTTTTGAATACTTTCTTGCGATAGGTCCATCGATAATATCTCCAATTACCGATGCTAGAATACAAAGCATTGCTAGCCAAATATAATGTGTCCTTAATCCGCCTTGGTAATATGGTTGGTGTAAATCTTCAACTGCTAAAATAATGAATAATATTGCCGCTGTTCCAAGCAAGCCATTGCATAATGTGATGTAATCTGCAATTCCCATCATTCGGTATGTTGTCTTCATGTACTCACCTCAAAATGTAACTTTGAATGATGTTGAGCAAGCAGGACAATCGATCTCTCTCTCACCTGGCTTTCTTTTCATCCGTAGGCGTCGCTCACAGCTAGGACAGGCGATTTCAACACGAGGTACATTTTTTGCGACTGTGAAATGAGTTGAACAAGAAGCGCATTTTAGATGAGCGGGCCTTTTGTCAACTCCAACAACAAGAACTTTGGAACACTCTGGACAGCCTACCTTTTCATTTTTCCAATTGCGACGGGTTACCGGATGTTCAACATTGACTTTTGCTGAACAAATTAAACAAGTCAATACACCCAAGTCTGAAGGTAATAATGAAGAGCATTTTGGGCAAGTTAATGGGGGTGGGGCAATCCTTGATTCAACTATCGCTTCTTCATCCATACCTAAGCCACCATGATATGCTTCTTGATTATTGTTGAATTATTCATCGGCCTTTGCCAATTAATGCGATTCCACCAGGAACGAAAGTAAATGGTAAGTCGAGTTCGATTCCGTAATCACTTGCTAATGCCTCAAGCATTTTCTTTGCGCCGATTTGCTCACGAGAGCCATCTAAATTGACAATATGAATGTCCCTTCCTTGGGAAATTGCAGTCGCCAATGACTCTGGAAGTCCAGTTGTATCTATCGCACTAGCAGAAATAGCGAGCGCTGGTTGTGCTTGAACTTCTTCACTTCCGCCAACCAGTCCTGGCAATGCTACACGTTGAGTGATTTTCCACCAACGTGACCGGCCTACATCTCTATGATTTTCAACTAATCCAAGCGATGCGAGTTTCTTTAGATGGTGATACAAATTATACCTATCAACACTAACTGCGGCTTGAAGTTGAACTGTACTCATCTCTTCAACTGTCATCAGTGTGGAATACAAATTTCGGCGTGTCGGGTGTACTAGTGCGGTGGTCACTGGGTCTGCGTGTAGTCGTGCCAATGTCTCACCAAGTTGGAAGAGTTGCGCTTTAGGTATGAAGATATCGCGTGATTTCAATTTGAACGGTATTTCAAAAATAATGCTTCAAATGATAATCTAGTATCAAAATATAGTGACTTGAAAGTTTCTGATAGTAATTTCAATGCTCCAGAATTGCCAGCCAACCTTGCGCCATTCAATATTACGAGTATTACTGATGCTTCATGAATCAATACTCCAACCCATAATTGGTCATACATGCCATTGATTACCGCAAATACCAAAATGATTGTTATCGTTACCGAAAATACCAGATTTGCAATTAATATTCGTTGTGCCTTCCTCGCTAAATCAATTAAGTCACACAACATACTTGGGTCCTCAGCAGGAATCAGCACATCAGCAGCATCTAAATTCACCGTTTCCCCACATCCAACCGCAACTCCGACATCTGAAACTGCTAATGCCGCAGCATCGTTGAATCCATCACCAACCATCATTGTAATGTGAGTTTTACTTCTTCCCCTCACCCACTTTACCTTGTCTTCGGGACTCAAGTTTCCATGTGCAGCATTTTCCGGTATGCCAACATGCTTAGCAAATTTCGTGACCGCTGCTTGAGAATCTCCGCTGAGGATTTCAACATTGATCCTACGCTGATATAATTGTGGAATCAATTTTTCCGACCCTTCTCGTGTATCGTCATGAATAAATGTAAACAATGCAATTGGGATTTCTTCTTTGCATAGAATGCTCGCACCATGGCCCAATTTGTTAGCCTCATCAAGTTCGCTTTGAATCTCTGGAGGAATTTCTATACCTAATTTGGACAACCTATCAGGACGAGTCAAAGAGACTTGCTTTCCAGAACTTACTCCGATTACGCCAGCCTCAATATCACTATGTCCATTGATTGGGCTTGGTTTGTATCCCTCTTCAGTTGCTAACTCCATTATTGCAAGGGCATATGGATGATTGGAGCGAGCCTCTAAACCTGCGGCGATTTTTATTGCCGAATCTCGGCGTTTACCTTTTGCAGTAATTACTTGGCCGATTTTCGGTTTTCCTGAAGTTAGTGTACCGGTCTTATCCAAAAGAACGTGGTTGACTTTACTCAGCCTTTCCAAAACACTTCCTCCGCGTGCAATCACTCCCAAATGAGCCGCATTTGCTAATGCTGCAGCGTGTGGAACTGGTGTTGCTAATAATAGAGCACAAGGGCAAGATACAACCCACAATAGAAGAATAATTTTCCAATTATCTGGGAACATCAAATACCAAACTGCAAACGCACCGAACAATACTGTTGGTACCCAAATTGCAGTGAATTTCTCAATACCACTTTGAATCCGTGGCGATTCTTCCCTAAAGGTATGAACTGCTTCTATCAGTCCAGATAAGCGAGTGTTATCTCCAACTGCTGTCACATTGATGACTACTGGCCCTTTTGCAAGAATCAATCCTGCTTGAATCTCTTCACCTTTAGAAACCTCAACAGGAACAGATTCACCGGTTAGTGGCGCTTTATCCAAAGAGCCGATTCCATCAAGAATTGTTCCATCACAAGGAATTAATTCTCCACTTCTAATCTCTACTTGGTCACCTACTCGAATCAAATCAATTGGAACAACTTCTATCCCTTCACCCTCATCTTGACATGTTGCGAGTGGCCCAGTTCCAGGAGAGAGTTCTATTGTTGAAGGAGCCATTTGTAATGATAATCCACTCATTTTCATCGCTTGGTTAATTCCTTGTTGATTGAGTAACCTATCACCAGATAATCTTCTTGCTGTGCGAGGCAATCTATCCAATCCACCTTGCATCGCCTCTCTTGCTTTGACGAGTGCATCACCTTCTAAGTGGGCTGTAAAGGCTACTAATATTGCAACGATTAGAGCTTCTTCCCACATTCCTAAGATTCCCGCACCAATAACTGCCAAACTGGTGAGTACTTGGAATCCGAGTTGGCGATTTCTAATACTTGCAATCGCTTCCTTAAACATCTGTAATCCACCTAATACCAAACCTGGTATTGCGATTAATGCAATTAACGTAGGTGGTAATGAATAATACTCTGCAATGAGAACTATCAATAAGATTGGTAGCGCCAAACCGCCTCCAATCAATCTCCATTGATCAGGGCGAATTCTAGCACTTTTTGCTTCAACATATTTTGGCGCAGCCCCCAATATTGTGTCTAATGATGCGTCTCTTGCTTCGATTAATTGTATTGGTGCTTCACTGACGATTTGTACTAATATACGATTATCAGAATCAATCTCACAATCAAGGATTCCTGGCTGTAAGCGAATTACCTTCTCCAGTTTCTTTACCTCTACACCATTTCTCCTTGCAACACCACCTGCACTGATTCCAACTAGTTGGTGATGCTCTACATCAGGTGCATGGCCAAGAGAACGAAGAATAGATGAAACTTCTGAAATTGAACCATCACCCAAATCAACAGTTGCTCTTACTTCACCTGCAGTTGCTGAAACAATTGATTTTTTGACTTGGGGAAGATAGGATATTGCCCTCATTGCCTTTGCTGCACAATCTGGGCAATCCATCCCAAGTAGTGGCCAAGCGACATCATAAACGCCACCGGATTGTGTTATTACTTCTGAATCTATTATCTCACCATCAAAAATTTCTTCCTCTGGAGTTTGTTCTACACTTTCAATGATTGCGGGTTTTTCTTTAGTGGCCTTTTTTGGTTTAGAAAACCTTGCCTTTTTGGCCACAATTGGCTGGCCATCGTCTTCGATGGAAAGGAAAACCTCACCATCACCGTCTCCGACCATATACACTGCTCCAGCAAGAATGATTTGAAGGCTATTATTCAATTTCATAGCAACCAATCAAAATATTATCGTTATTGTGTAACTAGTAATGTCTCTTTGCCAAAGTTGATGAAAACATGGCTATTGCCTAATCATATGCAGTGGCTTCCAAACGATTGGGTACCGAAAGTTGTTGCCGTGGATATTGATGGGACACTGACCGATGATAATAAGCGTCTTAATGCAGAAGCAATACTCGCATTACAGCGCCTTGAAGATGCGGGAATACCTGTTATTCTCGCAACCGGAAATGTAAGAGCAATCACATATGGTTTGTGGAGGTTTTTACAACTTAGTGGACCGATTTGTTGTGAGAATGGAGGTGTTCTATGGCACCCTGACTGGCCCGAAGTTGTAATGAGAGCAAATGGAGATGAGGCTAAGCAAGCAGCACAATGGCTTTCCCAAGAAATACCGAATCTAAATCCACAAGGAATTGAAAGCAATGCCTGGAGAGAAAGCGAGTGGTGCTTATTTCCTTCTGAAGATTTAAAATTGATCAAACAAAAGATTTCCCAAAGCAAGTGGTCACACCTAAATGTGATTCGCACTGGCTTTGCAATTCATTTAATGTCTCCAGACCTATCAAAAGGCAAGGGTATTGAGGTCATTTTGGATAGAATGAATTTATCGCCTCAAGATTTGTTATGTGTAGGTGATGCTCCAAATGATTTGTCAATGTTTGAACTCGCTAATTGGTCGATAGCAGTCGGGGGTTCCTTTCAAGAAATTCAAAATGCTGCTAATGTGGTTTCGCCATATCCACATGGCGACACATTTCAACCTCTAGTAGATGCAATACTCAATGAATAATCATTGGTGACGAGAATATATTTCTAAGAGTGTTTATTGAATACGGCCTAATAGCAGAAAGTATGGAACAACAGTTGCATGTTGTAACAGGTGCATTTGGTTATACTGGGAGATGGATTGCTCATCAACTATTGGAAAAAGGAGTCAAGGTTAGAACTCTGACTAATGCAGTGGGTAGAGAAGACCCCTTTGATGGCAAAGTCGAAGTTCATTCATTAGACTTTGACAATAAAGAAGCATTGGTTGAATCGCTACGCGGTGCAGAAGTATTGTACAATACCTATTGGGTAAGATATAATCACCCCAAGAAAAACTTTGAGCATCATATCGCTGTGGCCAATTGTAGGAAATTGTTTGAAGCAGCTGCAGAAGCAGGTGTCAAAAGAATAATTCAGTTCTCGGTAGCTCATCCAGAAAAAGCACCGGATTGGACATATTTTAGGGGTAAGGTAGCGGTTGAAAAAATCCTTAATCAATCAGACTACAGTTTTGCTATTCTTCGCCCAACAGTATTATTTGGCGGGGGAAGAAATGTTTTGATTAACAATCTTGCATGGATGTTGCGCAAATTCCCAGTGTTCGGAATTTTTGGAATGGGTAATTATCCGATTCAACCTGTCCATGTAAAGGATGTTGCAAGAGTGGCAATAGAGCAAGGAGAACTACGTGAAAATGTAACAATAGATGTCACTGGACCAGAGATATTCCGTTACAAAGACTACATCAAATTGATGGCGAAATCAATGGGCTTACGACGCTTGATTTTACCCATGCCATCACTAGTAGGGTGGTTATTTGGAAGATTAATGGGTATTTATTTACAGGACATGGTACTCACAATGGCAGAGATTCGTGGGCTCAAAAAAGGGCTGATGTCTTCTGATGAAACTCCGTTAGGACACTACAAGTTTTCACAATGGATTGCTGAGAACGGGCATACATTAGGCAAGAGATATCAAAACGATTTGAAAGAACGAAAATACCGTTCTCCTAAGTA
>Ga0206681_10000969_pt1 | contig 13956 bp, 10 predicted proteins | sample M150012015metaG_FD_161048 | JGI IMG/M metagenome (GOLD analysis project Ga0206681, IMG submission 161048) | Ammonia-oxidizing marine archaeal communities from Monterey Bay, California, United States - M1 500m 12015 | ecosystem: Environmental > Aquatic > Marine > Intertidal zone | place: USA...
ATGATCCTGTTTGTGGTTGTGATGATGTTACCTACTCAAATGAATGTTACGCATATTATTACGGGGGTGTCACTTCATGGGTAGATGGGGAATGTACAAATGCGGTAAACAATGTAGATGATTATTCCTCTTGGATGGTATATCCAGTTCCTGCTTCAAATGGAATTACTGTTGATGGGTTGCCTGAGGGTGTTTGGTCTATGAAGATGTATGATTCACAGGGACGAGAAGTTCTAAAACAGGATATTTCTAACGACGAATTCCTTTCGATATCGAATCTGAGTGAGGGTTATTTCACAATGCAAATCGTGGGAGTTGAGGGCTATGTTAAAAGAGTAATAATACAGAGATAAGCCCGGCCGTTAGTGTATATATTCGCGGTGCAATAATTTGCTAAACACGAATTGTCTTATTGAATGCGCTACGATCGTTTAAATATTATTACGGGATGGTCAATTTGGGCTGTCGCTACTATTGTCTATATGCTGACAGTAGAACCCACTGCTAGTTTTTGGGATTGCGGAGAGTTTATAGCTTCAGCTTACAAATTAGAAGTAGGTCACCCACCTGGAGCGCCGCTCTTTATGCTTTTAGCGCGAGGACTTATGGTGTTTGCCACACCAGAATGGGCGGCATTTGCAGCCAATTCGTTGTCAGCCTTGAGTAGTTCGTTTACAATACTATTCTTGTTTTGGAGTATCACACATCTAGCACGACGTTTTTCAGGTGGCTTTACAAAAGAGCCTACTTCAGCTGAGAGATGGGCTATTCTTGGATCAGGGGTTATAGGTGCTCTTGCATATACATTTTCAGATTCGTTCTGGTTTAGCGCCACAGAAGGTGAGGTTTATGCTTTATCATCACTATTTACTGCTGCGGTATTTTGGGCAATATTAAAATGGGAGAATGAGGCAGATGAGCCTGGCGCAACGCGTTGGATAATATTAATTGCGTACTTGATGGGACTCTCAATTGGGGTTCACCTTTTGAACCTTCTTGCTATCCCCGCGATGGCACTTGTTTATTATTTCCGTAAATATGAATTCAGTTGGAAGGGCCTTATAATTACCGGGGTAGCATCAATTGCCTTACTTGGATTTATCCAAATAGGCCTGATTCAGGGAGTCATAAAGCTAGCAGGGGATTTTGAGAGGTTCTTTGTGAATTCTATGGGGCTGCCATTTAATTCGGGAATTTTTGCTTATTTGCTTGTTTTAATAGCTATCCTGACTGGGCTAGTAATGTATTCTAGAAAAATGGGTTGGTGGAAGTTAAACACCTTCGTGCTCAGTATTGCTATGGTTCTGATTGGATATAGCTCCTTTACTACAATTGTAGTGAGGTCAAGTGCAAATCCCCCCATGGATGAAAACGATCCTGAGAATTTCTTCCAATTACTCAAATATCTAAACAGAGAGCAATATGGAGACAGACCACTTCTTACGGGTCAATACTGGGACTCTCCTCTGGATATCGAACAACAATATTCAGATGGTGGATCTACTTGGGTAAAGAGTTTCAGTGTGAAAGAACAAAAAGGAACACGTGACATTCGAGTAAAGTCCTTTAAAAGTGAGGCGTCAGCTTTAAATTTCTTGGCAGAGTCAAAAAATGACAAGTATCGCATCGTTGAGGAATACATTAATTCAGGAGAGAAAAAAGGCACGGTATCCAATTACAACCCAGAGTATACCATGTTCTTTCCAAGAATGTATTCTGCGGAAAGTAGGCATATTAAGGAGTATAGAATTTGGAGTAATTATAAAGGATACAATGAAGCTAGCAGATATACAAGTCCACTAGTTGAGGGTGAAATGTCTAAGAGTAGTTTTATGCTCCACCTAAAAAAGGATATCCTAAGCGGCACACTTTCTGAGGCAGTTCTAGGAAGAACACTAAAGAGACTCTTTGCTGATTATGGACAGAGGTGGGATGGGGAGTTTGAAGTCCGTTCAAATAACGAAATCCTTGTCCGTGATCCACAAACTGGCGGTATGCGACTAGCTCCTTTAGACGATTCACGAGCTGTAGATGCGTTATCCCAAATGATAACCGATCGTCTTGAACAAGGGTTGGACAGAGGGAAAGGATTTGTAAAACGGCTAATTCAAGAAAAGCGTTACTATGAGTCAACAGCCGCAAGGGCAAAGGATTATAATGAGCAACAACAAGCACTAGCTGGCTTAGATAAAGTATATAAAAAATTGCAGCCCGGGTTTGGGGAAAACCTCAGATATTTTATTGACTATCAAGTGGGGTGGATGTACTTACGTTACTTTATGTGGAATTTCGCAGGAAAGCAGAATGACACTCAAGGGCATGGAGATTTCCAAAACGGCAACTGGATTTCTGGAGTTGATACCATTGACGAATTAAGGATAGGTAGTAGGGATGCACTATCGAATAAGATGCTAGAAAATAAAGGATTAAACAAGTTCTTTTATCTTCCACTTTTACTTGGTTTGATAGGTTTGATATTCCAAATCATCCGCGATCCACGAGGTGCTGGTACAGTAGGTCTATTATTCTTTATGACTGGACTCGCGATTGTAGTTTATCTCAATCAGACACCAATGCAGCCTCGTGAGCGAGATTACGCATATGTCGGTTCGTTTTATGCCTTTGCGATGTGGATAGGGATAAGCGTTTTTGCCCTGTTCGATGCAGCGAGAAGAAGTGATTGGATGATTCACCTGCGCGGACTTGGATTTCCGTTAGGAGTAGGCGTAATGTTTTACGTTTTGGAATCTTTAGGTGAGAGCCCTCATTACCTTTCATTAAGTATATTATTCATGACCTTATGCGCCGCCATTCTCTACGGGCTTGCACATGCTTCTAGATATATGGGCTTGAATGAAAACACACGTGCTCTTGCCCTTGTTGGGGTAACTCTATTAGTTCCTATTCTTATGGCCAGTGAAGGCTGGGATGATCACAGCAGAGCACACAGAACTACTGGTGTAGATTTTGCCAAGAATTACTTAGCCTCACTTGCCCCTAACGCGATTCTATTCACAAACGGAGATAATGATACTTTCCCGCTTTGGTATGCACAAGAGGTTGAGGGAATTCGAACAGATGTAAGGGTTTGTAACTTGAGTCTTTTGAATACGGATTGGTACATAGACCAAATGAAACGTCGCGCATACGAGAGTGCACCCCTTCCTATAAATATGTCAGAGGAACAGTATAGACAAGGTACTAGAGATATTGTGCTTCTCGAGCCTTCAAGTTCATCAGGATATGTCGATTTGAATGAAGCCTTACTAACGGCTTTAGATGACGAGAAAATGAAAAATTATGGAGCTAAGAGTTATGCTTTGTTCCCGAGCAACAAATTCAGTCTTCCTGTTGATTCGGCTCGTATAATAGAGCTCGGAATAGTCCATTCGGATAAAGCCTCACAAATTGTGGATGCTTTAGAATGGACAGTTGCAGATTCAGATGGCGAATCACTACAGTATGTACTTAAGAATCAACTTGCAGTATTATCCATGTTGGCAAATAACAATTGGGAGCGACCAATATATTTCGCAGTAACAACAGGTGGAGATGCATACATAGGCCTTCAAGATTACTTCCGCCTAGAGGGTCTAGCATATAGACTCGTGCCGATTAAGTACGGTGATAACCCGAACCCTAATTTAATTGGGGGTATTGAAACAGATATTATGTACAAGAACGTAATGGAGGATTGGAGTTGGGGTGGCATGGACGATTTAGAGCATGGAATTTATATGGATGAGAACAATAGGCGCATGGTCACCAATGTTCGACTTCAAATGGCAAATCTAGCCGACGCTCTAATAGACGAAAATGATCCACAACGAGCTCTAGAAGTTCTTGACGAATTACTTCGTGTAACTCCTCCAGAAAACGTTCCATATACAAGAGTTCTCATGCCTGTTGTAGAGGCCTATTCTGAATTATCTAGTTCTGATAGCTTACTTTCTCCAAATGCAATCAGTCTAGATGAAAATCAAAGAAAGCAGTCTTTAAGTAAAGCACAAGAACTTCTTCTGGCCCTATTCAAACAACAGGAGGAACTGATTGAATACGCATTATCTTTAGATGCGGAGTATTTCACCGCTATGAGTTCTGATATAGATCTAGCTATTCAAGTAAACGATAGGCTGATTCGAGTTTATAAATATTACCATACCGACGATCCTATCGTCGATCAATTAGATGCTCGTTTGGGTATTTTGGAAGATCAAATTGAGAGCTACGAACGTTTTATTGTAGAACTTGGATTTATTGAATTCTAAAAAGTATAAGCTATATGGTTAAGAAGGTAGCAATTTTATCTTCGGGCTCTGGCTCTAATGCTCAAGCCCTAATCGAGCACTTTGCTTCGCAAGAAAATATCGAAGTTGTATTTGTGGGGTCAAATAGGGCTTCAGCAGGTGCCCTAGATAAGGCACGTCGTTCGGGGATTAATTCCGGCCATTTTACGAGAGAAGATCTTAATAATGGAATGGTTCTTAGAGGTTTGGAAAAGCTTGAGGTAGATTGGATTTTGCTCGCAGGATTTCTATTATTAATTCCGGCGGAGTTATGTAATAGATATAAAGGTCGGATTTTAAATATACATCCTTCTCTACTACCTAAGTATGGTGGAAAAGGGATGTTTGGAATAAAGATACATGAAGCAGTTTTCCAAGCTGGTGAAACCGAAAGCGGGATGACAATACATTATGTGAATGAGCTTTATGATGATGGAGCTGTGGTGTTTCAGGGGCGCATAAAGATAGATGATGTCATAAATGCTCAAGAAATTGCTGATAGAGTGTTGAAACTTGAGCACGAGTATTATCCTAGAATTTCGTCGGAGTTAATTACTTTGGCAAATAAATAAATGTGATTTTATGATTATTGATCTAGCACAACTTTTAAAGAGCACTATGGTGCTTTTTGCCGTTATTGATATTGTGGGAAGCATTCCTGTTTTAATGGATGTAAAGCGTAAATCTGGCGACATTCATCCTGGAAGGGCTTCCTTGGTGGCACTAGGGATTATGCTTGCATTTTTATTTATTGGAGAAGGGATTATTACATTTTTAGGGGTTGATGTAAATAGTTTTGCTGTCGCAGGTTCGTTTGTATTGTTTTTTATGGCACTCGAAATGATTCTAGGGATAGAACTTTTTAAGACAGATCCTACTTCAATGAAAACGGCCACAATCGTTCCCGTTGCTTTCCCTTTGATTGCTGGAGCGGGAAGCATGACGTCAATCTTATCGCTTAGAGCCGAATTTGCACAACTAAACATTATGATTGCTATCATAATTAATATGGCAATAGTCTTTATTGTCCTGAAGAATTTAGGACGATTAGAAAGGATACTCGGTGAAGGTGGTATTGCAGTTCTAAGAAAGGTCTTTGGGATAATCCTTCTTGCAATAGCAGTTAAACTTTTCGCTTCTAACGTAAAGAATTTGGTATAATTTACGAATGAAAAGATGAAAAAGGTTACTGTATATACAGATGGAGGGGCTAGTGGAAACCCTGGTCCCGGAGGATATGGTGCGGTGCTAATTTCAGGGGAACACTATAAAGAACTCAGCGGTGCGTTTCGTTTGACAACGAATAACAGGATGGAACTTCTTGCAGTTATTCAAGCCCTAGAAGCCTTAAAAACACCAGGTACCGACGTAACGATATATTCGGATTCTAAATATGTAGTCGATTCTGTAAAGAAAAAATGGGTGTTTGGATGGGTGAAAAAGAACTTCAAGGGTAAAAAGAATCCAGATCTATGGAAGAGGTTTCTAAAAATATATGAGGTACATAAGGTCCAATTTGTTTGGGTTAAAGGGCATGCAGGAAATGAATTCAACGAAGTAGCCGATAAATTAGCTGTCTCAGCATATGCTGATGGAATCCTACCTTTAGAGGTGGATGTTGCATACGAAGAGTCAGAAAAGGATTAGATTTGCTATCCGAATAAACACATCAAGATGCGTACAGATTTATTTCAAGGACACGATTACTTTAATATGGATGATCTCCTCACTGAGGAGCAAAAGCTTATCCGCGATGCTGCTCGTGCTTGGGTTAAGCAAGAAGTTAGTCCGATAATTGAGGATGCAGCTGAGAAACAGATTTTTCCTCAGCACCTACTTCCAGGTCTTGGAGCGATAGGGGCTTTTGGTCCTTATATCCCTGAGAAATATGGTGGTGCCGGTTTGGACCAAATCTCCTACGGCCTCCTTATGCAGGAGCTCGAAAGATGTGATTCTGGATTGCGTTCAACAGCTTCCGTACAGAGTTCATTAGTGATGTACCCTATATGGAAGTACGGTTCTGAAGAGCAAAAGATGAAATACTTACCCAAGCTCGCTACAGGAGAGTGGGTAGGATGTTTTGGCCTTACGGAGCCTGACCACGGATCAAACCCAGGTGGAATGATAACTAGCTACGTTGAAGATGGAGACGATATCATCTTAAACGGAGCAAAGATGTGGATTTCCAATGCACCATTTGCTCAAATTGCTATAGTATGGGCGAAGAACGAGGAGGGGCGTATACACGGACTTATAGTTGAGAGGGGAATGGAAGGGTTCACAACTCCTACAATGAAGGGTAAATGGTCACTAAGAGCATCTGATACAGGTGAGCTTATTTTTGACAATGTCCGCGTACCAAAAACAAATATTCTTCCTGAAAAATCAGGACTTGGGGCTCCACTAGGATGCTTGGATTCAGCACGTTTTGGTATTGCTTGGGGTGCTATAGGTGCTGCTTTAGACTGTTACGATACGGCACTTCGCTACTCAAAGGAGAGGATACAGTTTGGCAAACCCATTGCAGCTTTTCAACTCCAACAGAAGAAATTAGCTGAGATGATTACAGAAATAACGAAGGCTCAACTTCTAACCTTACGTCTAGGTCAACTTCGCAACGAAGGGCGTGCCACTACGGCTCAGATTTCTATGGCAAAACGTAATAATGTCGATATGGCAATTACCATAGCTCGCGAAGCTAGACAAATGTTAGGTGCAATGGGAATCATGAATGAATACCCGATAATGCGTCACATGATGAACCTTGAATCGGTAATTACTTATGAAGGTACACACGATATTCACCTCCTCATTACCGGGATGGACATCACTGGGGAAAATGCTTTTAAGTAGTCTTACGATTAAAACGTGGTAATTATCTAAAGTCGAAATTATTTAATCAGCGTCATCAAGTACGGGGAACTTCGATCGGAATCCATCTAGGGTCGAGCGATTGCACACAAGATTTATCGATTCTCCATTATCGGCATCACTTACAATCTCACCATACGGGTCTACGCCTAAACTATCTCCACTATAGGTGATCTTATTTGGGTCAGAACCCGTTCTATTTACTCCCACAACGTAGCATTGATTTTCGATAGCACGAGCTTGAAGCAAAGTCCTCCACGGATGACGACGTACCTCTGGCCAGTTCGCCACGTAGAGAGCGATATCGTATTTGTTCGAACTAGAATTCCTCGCAAAACAAGGGAACCTCAAGTCGTAACATATTTGTAGGAGGATTCGCCACCCTCGGAATTCAACTACTTTTCGCGCTTTTCCTCCTTCGTAATATTCGTCTTCGCTCCCGAACGTGAAAAGATGTCGCTTGTCATAGAATTCGAAACTTCCATCAGGTTTTACAAACAAAATCCGGTTTCTAGCAATACCGTCCTCAAACCTAAAAGCAACACTTCCTGTGATTGCGACATTGTACTTTTTTGCAACGTCACGCATCCAATCTAATGTTTCACCAGATCCCCAGGAGTCTATAGAATCAAGATCCATCGAAAATCCTGTAGTAAAAACTTCTGGAAGAACGATTAAATCAATGTGCTCATTTGCTTCCATCAATGACTCAATTCTATGAGTAAAGGCACTTCGATTTGCTTGGGGATCTTCCCAAACTATGGGCGATTGTATCCCTACAACGTATAGGTCGTCGTTATTTCGAGTTGAACTCATAGCGATTTATAATAAGTGTCGATAGCTCGGAGTTTTTTTATTGCCTCATCAATGGTGCTGTCGCCTTTTGCAAAACAAATTCTCAAACCCTTCTCCTCTGAGGCCTCTTTACTTCCAGGCTTTCTAAATGGCGAAATCGGAATAGTGGCTATCCCATGTTTTATCGTCCATTCCCGAGCGATTTCTATGTCGCCACGAGAATCGAGTTTGCTGTAATCGAGAATTTGAAAATACCCTCCTTCTGCGGGAGAGAATATAAAATCAGTTCCCTCTAAACCATTCAATAGTCTGTCGCGCTTCTTTTCATATATAGGACCTAGCTCACGCAAATGTTTTGAAGCGTCATCTGTTATTAGATACTCAGCGAGGCCTCTTTGGATAGGTGCTCCCGTAGAGAACACATCGTATTGATGTATTTTTCTAAGTTCTTTTGTTATTTTTTCCGGAGCCGCAACCCATCCTATTTTCCATCCAGTTGCGTGAAGAAGCTTCCCGAAACTACCGAAAACCAGCGTTCTATCTTTAAGTTCAGGGTGCCCCGCAGCACTTAAAAAAGGTCTGCCATCGTGATTCATTGGCCCATATACCTCATCGCTCAATAAAAAGCAATCGGATTCAGAGAGTACATCTGCGAGTTCGTTTAATCCCTCCGAAGTAAAGCAAGCTCCAGTAGGATTGTGAGGCGCGTTTATGATTGTGAGTTTGGTTTTGGATGAAATAAGATTTCTAATCGCTTCAGTATCGATAGCTCCCCCTGGGCCTCCTGAATTTGGAGATTTAGGCAGCGCAGCTCTTAGTATCCTTCCTCCAGCAAGATGCACAGCAGGAGCGTATAAGTCGTATGCGGGGTCTACAACAATGACTTCGTCTCCAGGAAACACAAGTGCTTGTATTGAAGCAAACAGCAACGAGGATGCTCCAGCTCCGATGGTAATTTCATTGTCGGTATTGTAAAATGCACCATGCTCTTGAGCGTACATATCAGATATCCAAGCGCGAAGTCCTGGATCTCCCGCCATAGGCGCATATTGATTATATCCTTCATCAATAGCCTTTTTTACGGCTTCTTTCAGGTTTCTAGGTGGGGAAAGGTCTGGGAATCCCTGTGCAACATTAAGTGCTCCATGCTTTGAGGCCAAAGCAGACATAGTTGTGAAAATCGTTGTTCCTACCTCGGGTAATTTAGAAGGCGGTAGTTGAGGAGTTTTCATTCTGATTATTTGAGTGACATCAACGAGTGATTGCAAGTTTTGTGGTGGCTGAGGTTTTCCCCTCAGAGTTTGTGGCAAATATTAAATAGACTCCATATGGAGCCAAAGACCCGTCACCTAATCTCCCATCCCATAAAGCTCGACCTCCCATGGACTCCACAACCGCTATTACTCTTCCAGAAGCATCAGTGACATGTACAGTACTTTCATAATCTAGCCCATCAATTGTAACGGGTCCCTCATGAAATTCATCTACTGGATTAGGGAAAACAAACACATCATCCATTTCAGAATCCCAATTAGTGGCCTCACCTAGATATGAAATCGTTCCCCGCGCTGTTGCGATAAAGACTTCTCCATTAGCTTGGTTTATTGCGATATCTTGAATATTGTCTGATGGAAGTGGGCTGTTTTCGGTAGATAATTGATGTTCAATAGTTAGCCCATCATCACTTAGAACGTAAATGCCGGAACCTGCAGTTCCAATCCATTTCCTATTTCCGCCATCAATGATTATTGATGTCACTGTCTCAGTTTCTAGAAGATACTGGTAATTTCCGTCTTGTAGAATAAGTATTTGAGATGCTATCGTTTCAGAATCATTGTCGAATAGCGAAGCGGATCGGTAAAATATTGCTGGCCCAGAACCTGTTCCAACCCAAATTTCTCCATCTAGATCTTCCTCAATGGAGTAAACGTAGTTTGAAGGTAGAGCTCCGTGTTCAGAGTCTATGTTTAGAAACCGCCAATCATCGTCTGAGGTGTTTGAAGGTGTTTCATTTGGATCTAACACCAAAATCCCGCCTCCTCTAGGTAGTATAACCCAAACATATCCGTCTCGTGTAACCATTACCTCGCCTATATTATCGCTTGATGAAAGATCATCTCCCAAATCCATAGCAACGAAGGTGCCGTCTGTCAAGCGCACTTGTAGAGGGGCATAACTGAAAAAGTTTGTAAACCATAAGTTCCCAAATTTATCAAAATCTACTCCTGTAACTCCAATCCTAGGACTCCCTCCGAAATCTCCTTGCTGTATTGTACTGTTTGACTCATTCCAAATCTCAATGATCTCTCCATCTAGGACCTCAATAAGCCCCTCTTCAAATGATCCAAACATTACATGATTTGGGTTGAGAGGGTCAATACTTACCGCCATGTAATCTCTTATCCCAGAAATATCATTTTCACCTTCGACATCATCGACTTCTACCCAATTTCCATCAACTAGGCCATGTATACCTGCGGAGTTATAGCTTGGAACCCAAGCTGCATCAACACCACCAGTAGCAAACCATAAGTTTGAATTCCAGCAATCGATATTTCTTACGTCTGCGTTGGGTGGACCTTTTGGTGCAAAAACGCCATTTTTAAGTTCCGACTCAGGATTCGAAACATATCGCAACAGACCACCTATCCTGCTTGCAATCCAGACCACGCCTGCTCCAGTTTTATCAAACTCTACGTCTCTAACCTGCATCCAATCTCCCAATTCGTTGTTACCTGGAATGATGTTGTATTCCGAATCATAGAGGTCTACGCCACAACAACGACCTAAAACGAGTGTGTCGGTGCTTACGTCAAGCCCCCATAGTTCTTCCCCCTCGGAATCCCATCCCGGAAATAATTCCCAATTACCATCAGCTCGGAGAATCCATAATCTACTTGTTTGCCCTTTGTTTAGGATTAAAAGTATGTCATCACCGAAACTTTCTATTTCGCTTACATAATGGTCTGGTGCTTCAGGCAAATCCTCCCATCTCGTCCATGCGTCTGCGCTAGATAGAAATTCATGTGAAACCGATGCTTCAAAGACCCCCTCGTCCGAGGCTACAACCCATTTGTCTCCAATTAAACATACATCTAGTACCACTCTTAAATCTTGTGATCCAGTAATAAACCAAGTATCCCTAACCTCTAATTTCACTAAGTCTATGACAACTACCCCAAACCCACAAGCGATATACGCGCCATCATCAAAAATTAGAATATTCCGGATTCTCTTATCACCGATGAGATTGCTTGCAACGATATCTGGGATATTATAGGTGCCCAAACTCGATACCAGGTCGATATTTCCGTCTGCGTATCCTACAATTAGTATCTCACTCAACCCAAACCAACTCATTGCCGTAGGGTTTGATTGGGAAAGCCCTTGAACTTGACTTATTCTAGTTATAATATTCGTTGACGATTCCACTTTGAAAATCGCATATTCGGTTCTGGCAAATGCTACGCTAGCTCCATCTTGTTCTAATCCTGAGACTACCTCTAGAACTTTCTCATAAGGGAAATAATCCTTCCAGGTACCTACCGGTCGATTGCCCTGGGCAGTAATATCTCCAAAACCGGAAAACAATAAAAATCCCAGAGATAATCCTACATAAAAGGTGATTTTTCTAAACTTTATTCTACGATTCATAATGTGCACTTAGTACGCCCCTAAGTTCGGGATATTGTGCTCATTGTACAGTTTTGTATCGAAAAACTTGCCACCCCTCTGTTTCAAGTTTCCCCAGAGCTTCCTCGTTATCTAATTCGTAGATATAACCGCGTTTTGAGAGTGTTACTTTCACAATAGACCAAACTATTAAAAGCGCTAGTAAATTTTCAGTTTCTTCAAACTCCATTTTTGCAATTCTCGCAACTTGCACAAATCGCAGTTCGCGTCCTTCGCGCCACGTCGTAAACAGTTTGCCAACATGAACGTCATATCTAAATTCAGATCTTTCCTGTCTCATTTGGTATTGCATAACCTTCACCATTACAGGGCTTGCTCTATGAATCTGGTCTTCTCGTCTTATATATGCGTTCCACTGTATTTCACCCTTGTCATTACTTCCCTCAACAAAATGAGGTCGTGAATTTGATTTTGGGATATTGATCTCTAGCACTTTCATAAATTCGACTTTCCAAACTTGAATTTCAAAATTAATGGCTGGTTTACAGTACATATTCGATGCTTCCTCAATCATATGATACTCCTCAGAGGTGTTACATCCCACGACTTTACCATTGTCTTTTACCCCAATTAATAATCTCCCACCATCAGTATTTGCGAACCCCACCAAGGTTTTTGCGATCTTTCTAGAATCATCAATCCGGAGCTTAAAATCCTGATGTAGGTGCTCCCCCTCCTCAATTAATTTCAGTACGAACGACATGTTTCGAAGATAAGTATAAGATAACAGACGAAATCACATGTGTTTTCTAGTAAGATTGCGTACTTTTGCATCGGATTAAGAGTTAAGGGAATGAAAATTGAGGGGCAACAGCCCTATTTTTTTGCTCTAAACTTTTAGCTCAAACTATTTGTAAACCGTATAACATAATGCCGTGATTGACGCGAGAACAGTACATCATTTAGCTAACGAATTCCTAGAGGGGGGTTCGGGCTTTGTTGTGGATGTTAAAGTCGCAAGCGGTAACGTGATAAAAATCTTTCTCGAAAATGACGAACGTACATCTATTAAAGATTGCGTAGCGTTAAGCCGTCATATTGAAGGCAGTTTCGATAGAGAAGAAGAGGATTTCTCTTTAGATGTTGGTTCTCCAGGTCTAGATCAGCCCCTTAAAGTATTACGTCAGTATTTAAAGCTCATCGGAAAACAAGTATCCGTTCAACCTATAGAAGGTAAGAAGATGATCGGTGAGCTTGTAAATGTTGAGGAAGAAAACGGAGTAGTAAAAGGTTTGGTCTTAATGACACGCGAGAAAATGCGCATCGAAGGACGTAAAGCAAAGCAGTGGGTGGAAGAAGAGCACAGACTTCAAGCTAGTGATATAGAATGGACTAAAGTTATAATTTCTTTTAAATAAGGTACTATGCAATTGAACCTCATAGATTCGTTCCGCGAATTCAAAGATTTCAAAAACTTCGACAAGGAGACCATGATGGCCATCCTAGAAGATGTGTTTAGAAACATGATAATTAAGAAGTTTGGCTCGGATGAGAACTTCGACTTAATCATCAATCCCGAAAAGGGAGACCTCGAAATTTGGCGTAACCGCGAAATAGTAGCAAACGACGGAGTAGAAGATTCTAACGAGCAAATCTCGCTTGAAGATGCCATCAAAATTGAGGCTGACTTTGAAGTAGGAGAGGAAGTCTCAGAAGAAATTTTGCTTGAGTCGTTCGGACGTCGAGCAGTTCTTTCATTACGACAAAACCTAGTCGGTCGTATAATGGATATCGAGAAAGATGCGATATACCAGAAGTATAAAGAGCGTATAGGTGAGGTAATAACGGCAGAAGTTTATCAAATTTGGAAACGAGAAATTCTTCTTGTAGATGACGATGATAACGAAGTTGTAATGCCACGAGACCACCAAATTCCCGGGGATTTCTTTAAAAAAGGAGACAGCATTCGCGCAGTTGTCGCGGCCGTAGAATTAAGAAACAATACTCCTCGCATCATACTTTCACGTACAGCCCCGGAATTCTTAGAACGTCTCTTCGAATCGGAAGTGCCTGAAATTTTTGATGGACTTATTACGATTAAGAAAATTGTTAGATCTCCAGGTGAGAGAGCTAAAGTTGCCGTTGAGTCTTATGACGACAGGGTTGATCCTGTAGGTGCTTGTGTCGGAATGAAAGGGTCGAGAATACATAGTATAGTTCGTGAACTTCGCAATGAAAACATTGACGTTATTAACTGGACTGAAAATAAGGAGCTACTAATGTCTCGTGCTCTAAGCCTAGCAAAAATTTCTTCGATCACTCTTAAAGATGATTCAGGAAGAGCAGAGGTTTATCTTAAGCCCGACCAAGT
>Ga0206681_10000970_pt1 | contig 13948 bp, 12 predicted proteins | sample M150012015metaG_FD_161048 | JGI IMG/M metagenome (GOLD analysis project Ga0206681, IMG submission 161048) | Ammonia-oxidizing marine archaeal communities from Monterey Bay, California, United States - M1 500m 12015 | ecosystem: Environmental > Aquatic > Marine > Intertidal zone | place: USA...
GTTCGAATCGTATTGGGCGCACCACTTTCTGTTTTATGGCGGGAATAGCTCAGTTGGTAGAGCCCCGGATTGTGATTCCGGTTGTCGCGGGTTCAAGCCCCGTTTCTCGCCCCACCCCACTCTAGGGTTTCAGCCCTTTCTTAACTAAATAAATCATAGATAAATCCACTTTGCGTGCAGTTTTGCGTGCAGTTGATTGGAGATTGCTATGGCTTACATACAAAAGGTCAAAAGAAAGAAAGGTATTACTTATCGTGTATTTATCCGCCCACCTGGATTAAAGCCAATCACTAAAACTTTCACTACTAGACGTGAAGCTGTTCGATTTGTTAATAAATTAGATGATGATAAGAGACAAATACAAGCCTTTCAACAGAATAAACACAAGACACAACTATCTAAGATAATTGATGAATATCTAGTTAATGGATACAAGGGCAAAAGGCTTAAAGAAGAAGAATACAAGCTTAACTATTGGAAGTCTCAGATAGGCAATAAACAAGCTTCAGAGGTAAGTAGAATGGATATATCAAATTCACTGTCCAGCCTCCCTTCTCACTTATCAAATGCAACTGTCAATCGCTATAAGGCTGCTATTTCAGTAGTATTTTCATACGCTTGCAGATACTACAATTTAATAGACAATCCTTCTCAAAGCATACCTTCTAGATCAGAGAATAATGCTCGTATTAGATACTTATCCAATGACGAAAGAGCGCTCCTATTTAAAGCAACTAAAGCATCAAAATGGAGTAAGTTGTATCTCATTACTTTGATGGCTATTACTACTGGAGCTCGTAAAGGTGAGTTGTTAAGTTTAAAGTGGAATGATATAGACTTTAATCGGAATACCGCTTTTGTTTCTAGCAGTAAGAATGGAGAGCCAAAAGTATTGCCTTTAGTAAATGAAGTAGTAACTGAACTAAAAAAATTCAAACAAGAAGAGTTAGCATTAGTATTCAACTCCCAGATTAAACCTAGTAAGCCTTACGACTTCTTTAAGTTATGGAAGAAAGCACTAGAACAAGCAAACATAGAAGACTTTAGATTCCACGATTTAAGACACACCACAGCCTCGTATTTAGCCCAGAATGGTGCTTCTTTACTTGAGATAGCGGATGTATTAGGTCACAAACAAATACAGATGACTAAGCGTTATGCACACTTGTGTATCGACCACAAGAAAAAGCTAATCGACAAGGTAATGTCTAAATTGTAGAAGTAATATCACTCTCCCCTACGGGGAAACCACAATCCTTACTACTACTTATACCCCAATACATTTTTGTAATATTTTCTGAAAAATTTGTTTTAATAATTTCCCAATAACAGACGTATCTATTCCTACGAATTAATCGTATAGGTTGTTACATCTGTTATTAGGATTTAGTTATTAAAGGTGTTTAATACCAGCAGTAATCTGCGCACCATAGAACTCAAAGAATCGTTCTTGCATTAACTCTTGAACTTTCTTTGCGTGTTTAGATTGAGTAATTAAAGCGTCGTGGAGAGGAAGAGTAGGAATATCAAGTTCGATACACTTTTTGATAACATCAATCATTATTCTTGACTCGTCGTATGCTAGTCTCAAACCAATGCCAGAATGAAAATACTTATCAATAAATTTATGCTTATTTAAGATTGGTTTAACACCAGCATCATAATCAATACCCTTGAATTCACGTCTAATTGTTTCATCACTACAATGAATAAAACTTTTAGTAACTTTTGTTGAATTTATCATTCTTTGAACCTGCTTCTTTATTGCAGTCCTACTGATTTTCATTGCTTGAAGCTCGGGTATGTCGTATGCATCATAATCATCAGAATGTGAAAAGCCTTCTTTGGCATACAATTGAGCTATATGCATTGAATTGAAATCTACCTCACTACAAGACCCTCCATTAATTGTCATACCTTGACGTAACTTTTTTTTTAGATTAATCCAAAAAGCTCCGTACATCCTTCCACCTAACTCGAATGAGCCGTGACTGAAAACTCTATACACTTGGTTGCGAGTTGTATCTCTATAAAGTGGACCCACTAATGGTATGTATGGTGTGTCATATTCCTGAGATAAGGTACTTGTACTACTACCTGTATATGTGATATTTAATGTCCTAAGGTAATTGTTTATTTCTACTACTTCCTTTCTTAAGGTAGTAGTCTCATTTGTCTCTTCATATTCAATATTTTTCTTTATCTTCTTATTAGTAATAGTATCTCTTAGGACAATTAACTCATCTTGTTTTATATAATAGGAGGCAAGACCATAATCACTAAAATAGGAAAACAATTTATGAGAAGGATAAACAATTGTTTGTTTTTGGCTATATCTACTTCCTTTTTGTTGTGCGATAAAGTCTAATTCATCTAAGATATCTAAAGATAACTTTCGATACTTATGTTTATATATATTGCCTTGATACCTTGTTTCTTTATCAACTTTTTCCTTTCTCATAGCTATATGATTAGAAGGGCTCCCTCTTAACAAGTTAGATACTATCTTTTCTAAGGTTAAAGTCATTCTTTTTACTGCATCTTTTCTTTTAAAGTGTTTTTTTGCTTGCTCTATTGAAAAGGCTCTTACTGCTTGATACAAATCTGATTTATCATCAATTTGTATATTGAAGTTAATATTGCAATCATATTGATTACTCATAGTTATCTCCTGGGGTTATGCCTATCCCCAAAGCAAAAACAGCAGACGAGCGAAAGCAACAGTAATAAAACTGCTACTTTTCAATTGTGTTGTAAGTTCTTAAATTAGGATTAGTAGTAGCGAGTATTAAACATAGCTACTAACTAGAAATAGACGTGGTTAGAAGAAATTAGAATTGATTTCTTCATATATATGATAGTTTAAAAATTAAAGACCTAAATATTGCCATCAAATAACGGTTGTTTTGGTCTACAATTGTTATTAATTGAAGAAGAGAAATTGACTTTTGGGATTTTTTATTAACCTACTATCACCGCCTATAAAGAAAAAACTACGCAAGTATGTAGAGTTTCTCTCTACAGGTAGCGATGAAGAAATTGGACAACTGCTTGCTTGGGCCACAATTGCTCGAGAGACACTAATTGATGCAGAAGAGGCGTTTGAAATATTAAATGGCGAAACCCCATTTATGTACACAGCTCAAACAGAGAAAACTATTGCTGCAATTACGCAAATTAAACCTACAGAAATTAGGTTTAAAAAAGAAACGCAACACCAGCCATTTGGAGGGCCGTTATTGGGTGGGTTTGTAGTGTGGAAGATGACTATCTTTTGTTTAATAGGTAAAAAAGGAGAGTTGTTCGATACTGAAGGATATGTCCTTGGAAGGAGGATTTGGAATGAGATGAATCGAGGGATCCCGTATGTTAAGGATAATTTAAAAGTGATTGATGAGATGTCTGGCGGGCAATTGCCAATATATGGATGGCATTATGATAACTGCAACTATATTCCAGAAATGTTTAATTCTAATAGATAAAAATTTAAGGAGTTATTATGGGTATTTTTAGTCGGGGAAAGTACTCCAAGATAATTAAAAACTCAGAAAGACAATTTATTCAAACTTGGAACAATAGTTTGCATCCAGATGAGAGAACAGCAGATAACTATTTTCAAACAGCTATGATGAATTTATTTTTCTATGCAGAGAAGGCTAGATTAGATTCGGATGATTTCTCCAAGATGGTATTTGATATTAGAAAATCGTCCCCCTTTCATAGGTTAATTGCTGGTGTTAATGTAAATGTTAAAAAGGCTAATTCAGATTATTATAGTAATACCTACGGGTATTATTTGTCAGCTATAAGGGAAGGTAAAAATACTGGAGAGGCATATATTTATGCCGCTGAAAGACAGTCCAAACTTGACAGTACGTTAAACCTATAAAGGGGAATAAATGAACTACGATGGACTTATGAACCAACTCTTCCACTACTGTGTTAAGTTGTTAGAAGTAATGGCTTTATGGCGTTGTAGGAAGGTATCTTAATATGGGTATTTTTAATAATTCTGATGCAAGCCCTAATGGTCAAAGCAGTGTTGATGATGAAGCGTTATCTAGATTTGTAAAAAAACTATCTGGTTATTATTGTCAGTTTTTAGAAACAGACTTTAAAAAAGGCCGCGAACCTAAGCGTAAGTTTGCAAATAAAAATAGCTCTAACCGAAAAATTGGAATTAGGGCTTCAAAATATCCTCAATTTCAAACCTTACTTCACAAGACATTCTCCGATAACAAAACAGCCACCATTAAAGTAAAGCCTAGGCAGTATAAATCTACTTTATCAATAGTTGTAAAGGAATCTATAAATGCTTCAATTGACACCTTGGATCTGAGCCCTTTAGAGGAGGATTTTTTAAATATTTATGAAAAAATAAGTAAAAAACTTTCTGTTAAGGAAGTGAATGTCGAAGAAGTTTTAGACGAGCTTACAACATTAATTAGATATACGATTGACCAGCGAATTGTTTCACCAGTTATAGATATTGTTGCACCTATATTTGAAAAGCAAACTAATGCCTCTATTGCATTTGACCAGCTCGAGAGCTATACAGATGAAATTACAACAATTCTAATGATTAGCGCTGAAACTAAACTTCCAACTGCAGTTGCAGAGTTTCACGCCTCTAAAGAGGGCCAATCCCTAAATAATGTCTTTGATGAATTAAAAGATGTAGATTCATATAAAAACTCTCTTAAAGAGTACTTTGAAGAGTTTGTATCTGCAGACATCTTTAGTGAATTTAGAGAACTTATTGTTACAGAAAAGCTGTCTGAAAATCTTCAGTTTTATTTTAATATTGGAGAAGTTAAGAGAGGAAAAAGCATTTTCCCTCTTTATTCTATTCCGGCTGATATAAAAATTGATGAAGGTGAAATTACAATTGATTTTGACACTCATTTATATGCCAATAAAAAAGCAATCGATTTTATTATCGGAAATATCTCCAAAGAACAAAATATAAAAACTACAAACCCAATAACAGATAGAATTTTTTATAAAGCAGAAGTAGATTCTTTTTTTAAGCTAACTAAAAACACTTTCCAAAAAATATTAGTTGCACTCCAGGTTGATGGTGATGTATTGCTAACAGAAAATAATAAAATGATTGGGAAAGGCGCTACAGGAATTAGCGTAACTAATGAATTGAGCATCTCCCTTGCTGATAAATCTGATGAATCGATTGTTAATGATTATGAGGCAATGATGACTGGGCTTGAGGGTGGAACTGCACTTTTAGCTGTTTTTTCAAACATCATTGATAATTTTCTAACTACTAATCCAGTATCTATCGAAAGAGAAATCGAAGATGATTGGATTGAAAAAGAAGTGACAGATAGGCTAGTTTTTATGAGTCCACTTCCACTTGCAGAAGAGCAGCGCAAAATCTTGTCTGCAATAAAAAATAAAGATAGTAAATTTATTTCTGTAGAAGGCCCGCCTGGTACAGGTAAGTCCCACACAATAGCTGCTATAGCATTTGAAATGATTCTAAATAATAAAAATATTTTGATTCTTTCAGATAAAAAAGAAGCGTTAAATGTTGTTGAAGATAAGATTGAACAAGTCTTAGCTAAAGTAAGAGCTAAAGATACTGACTTTGTTAATCCAATTTTAAGGCTTGGAAAATCTGGCTCAAACTATTCCAATATTATTAAAAAAACTTCTATTGAAAAACTTAAGATTGCTCAAAGATCTTTTCAATCTGAAAAAGAAAATTTTAATAATGAATATGACTCTGTCAAAGGCCAATTAAAAACTGATATTCAAAATAGTGCTGATATAGGTAGTGGCATTGAAATTGATAAAATTGGTGAATTTTATAATCTTGAGACTGAATTTTTAGATAATTATCCTGGTATTGAGGATCTCTTAGGTGGTGAGATAAACTATTTAGAGGTTCTTAAATTGATGCAAGGGCTTGTTACAGAGAATAGGCAAAAATTTGCTGATCTATTTGCAAATGATAGCGAAACTAAGCTGGCAGCATATAACAAAATTTCTACAGTAACTGAAGCTTGTTTTGATACTGATTTTCAAACTTATCTCCAGCACTACCCAAATATGGACCTTGATAAAGTTGAATATTTACCTCAAATAGTTGCTGAAATTTATAAAGCAGAAGGTGTCTTTGGATACACTTTTGCAAAGTCTAGACTTATTGATTGCTCAGAAAAGATTAAAGAAGTACTTGGTGTTTTAATTACAAAGCCCCAAGATAACATTGATGAATTTAATTTTCTAACATCATTTAAAAAAGATTTAGAGTCAATGCTAAATCAATATGGCCTTCAAAAGTCAGATACTCCATTATTAAAGGAGTTTTTAATATCTGATTTGAGGCTAAGTAGCTCTCAAAGAGCAGTAGTTGCAGCCTATTTAGCTCTTGATAAGGAGCCTTTAAATAACTCCAATATTCCGAATTCAATTCAAGATTTACTTTTAACTAATGGCCCTTTGGTGGATCTTCTAAATCAGTTTTCTGAGCTAAATGAGCTGGAGACTTCTTTAAAAGATAGTATTAATGCAATTCCTGACTTTGATTACCTAAGAAATAAAACTCATTTTGAAACTCTCAACTCTCAATTATTGGCAAATACAATTGATGAGCGTGTAATTAACTTTGCGACAGACCGAAGAACAGAAGCAAAAGAATTAGAAAAAATTATTAAATCTAAAGGTAAATTCCCAACTGATAGATTTGAAGCTCTTAAAGAAGCATTTCCTTGCATTATTGCTGGTTTAAGGGATTTTGCAGAATATATACCTTTAGAAGCTGATATGTTTGACTTAGTTATTATTGATGAAGCTTCTCAAGTTTCTATTGCTCAGGCTTTACCGGCTATCCTTAGAGCTAAGAAAATGATTGTAATGGGAGATAGAAAGCAATATAGCAATGTAAAGACATCCAATGCATCTAAAGAGCTCAACCAAGGCTATTTTGAGGATGTTCGTAAAGAGTTTGAGGTTGGCATAGCCAAAGGTGACCTTGGCTTAATGACAAGATTTGGAACATTCAATATAACAAACTCTGTAATGGACTTCTTTGAAATGGTATCTAACTTCCAAATTCAGCTTCGCAAGCATTTTAGAGGTTACCCAGAAATGATTAGTTTTTCATCCAAACATTTTTATGGTGACTTCCTTCAGGTTCTAAAAATTAGAGGAAAGCGAATTGAAGAGGTGCTTGAGTTTATAGAAGCTGAAGATCTTGATAGGTTTGAAACTATTAAAAATGCAAGCGAACAAGAAGCAGAAATCATCATTGCAGAGCTGAATAAATTACTGCTGCAAGAAAATCCTCCTTCTGTAGGAATTATTACGCCATTTTCAGCTCAGCAAAAATTCTTATCAATGAAAATTTCAGAGCACGAAAACTTGCCTGAGTATGAAAAAAAACTTAAGCTTGCAATCTTTACTTTTGACACCTGCCAGGGTGAAGAAAGAGATATTATTATGTACTCAATGGTAGCGAGTCGCCAAGCAGATGGGTTGAACTATATTTTTCCACTTAATATCAACGGTGTTCCAGAAGATGAAATTGATGGAAAAATACGTTTTCAACGTTTAAATGTTGGGTTATCTAGAGGAAAAGAAAAGCTCGTATTTATCTTATCCAAACCTCTTGCTGAATTTAAAGGTTCTATTGGTCAAGCATTAAGGCATTACAAGAAGATACTAGATGATGCTAAAGATGCACCAACTGAAGACAGTGTTGATGAAAACTCACCAATGGAAAAAAGACTTTTAGATTGGATTCAAAATACAAGTATCTATACAAAATATAGAGACTCTATAGAAATTGTTCCTCAGTTTGAACTTGGCAAATACCTTAAAAGTATTGATCCAGGATATCAACATCCATACTACAAGGTAGACTTTCTTATTAGACTCAAAGTTGAATTAGAAATCTATCAATTTATTATTGAATATGATGGTTTTGCATATCACTTTATTGATGGAGAGGACATAAACAACCTTAATTGGAAATCATACTTAACACCTAAAGATGTTGAGCGAGAATGTGTTCTTGAAAGTTATGGCTATAAAATGATTAGAGTTAATCGCTTTAATATGGGGTCTGACCCCATAGCTTCTTTAGATTCTAGACTGGGTGACCTTATAGATGAATATGTTGATTTAAAAAAAAAAGGCGGGGCAATCTCAAGACTCCAAGTCAAAACGACAGAGAATATAACGGGCCTGCAAAGCAAAACACACAGAGAATGTAAAACTTGTAACGAAATAAAGCCACTTGAAGATTTTTATGATTCTAATCTTGTTAGTGGCTATGGTTTGAATTGTATTTCTTGCAAAGGGTCAAATAAGTCGCGACGAAGAAAAAGAAGAAGTGTTTATAGCCATAGTCAGTCGAACAATAAACACAGAAGCACTTCGAAAGCTGAGCTTACCAATACGTATATTGACGAAACCCATAAAATATGCCTTAGATGCAGTGAAGTTAGGGCTTTAGAATATTTTTACGACGAGGGATTAGTTTCAAAATGGGGTGTAGTTTGTAGTATCTGCAAAGGTCCAAATTATAAATCCCACAAGGCAAGGCAAGACAAGACAAAAAAGCAATGCTTAATGTGTCATAGATCAAGGCCTATGAGTGAATTTTATGATTCCAGCTTACCAAGCAACTACAGTGCAGCTTGCCATTCTTGCAAAGATCCAAATAAATCAACTGTAAAAAAGAAACTCTCTAAATACTTATAAATGAAAAAGCTACTCTTACTACTGCTATCAATTGGCTTCATAAGCCCAATCTATGCCGACTTAGATATTGGAACTACCGCATACGATAACGGCGATTATCAGACGGCTCTTAAAGAGTTTAAGATTCTTGCTGAACAGGGGCACGCCAAGGCACAACACAACGTAGGATGGATGTATAAGTCTGATGTTGAAGGCATTCCTAAAGATGACAAGCAAGCCCTTTACTGGTTTATAAAAGCTGCCGAGCAAGGTGTTGCCGAGTCTCAATTAAATGTGGCGATTATGTACGATGACGGTGAAGGCACCCCACAAGATTACGAGCAAGCCCTTTATTGGTATACAAAAGCCGCCGAGCAAGGTGTTGCTTTTGCGCAACACACTGTAGCGTATATGTATGCAAATGCTCAAGGCACCGCTCAAGATTATGAGAAAGCTATTTACTGGTATACAGAGGTTGCCAACCAAGGAGATGCTGAGACGCAAAACTATTTGGGTGGGATATACTTCAGCGGTGAATTCGCTCCAATAGACTACGAAAAAGCCGTTTATTGGTGGACAAAAGCTGCTGAGCAAGGTTATGTCGAATCACAAAACAATCTAGGGTGGATGTATGCCAATGGTGATGGTGTGCCTAGAGATTATAAGAAGGCTCTTTATTGGTACAAAAAGCTTGCTGAGCAAGGGGATTCGGCTGCGCAATACAACCTAGGTCTTATATACCTTGAGGGTGTCAGCGAAGTAGTACCTCAATCCTACAAAGATGCTGCTTACTGGATAAAACTATCGCTTGATAACGGTGATGAAGATGCGCAAATACTGTGGGATGCGTACGAGCTATGGAAGTATGTTGACACAGGTGTTGACCTAGATAAAGCAATCGAATATGCTGAAGCCGGAGAAGCTGAGAAAGCTGAAATAGAGCTATATACCATCAGCCAATTAGCAATGGGTGGCAATCCAAAAGCTATGTGTGAGTTTGGAACGATGTATATGAAAGAAGGATACTGGATAGTTCAAAGTGATGAGTCTGCTGTTGAGTGGTGGCTAAAGTCAGCCAACCAAGGGTATGCGCCCTGTCAGTTTAATGTTGGCTCTGCTTATCTAATTGGCAAAGGGATTGAGAAGGATTTATCACAAGCAAAGTACTGGCTACAAAAAGCAATTGATAGCGACGATGAAGAGTTTAGCGAGTCGGCTAGAGTGCTCTATGGTATTCACGAGCTAGAGGGATATTAAGCAGTAATTACAGCTCTATAATCAAGAAGGAGACTGATATTTTTTATGAAATTTAAAGACTCTAATGGAGTAGAAAAAGAACACGAGCCATTGAAAGACAGGCTTTTGTTACTTGGTTTTGATGAGCATATGTTAATCAAGGATGACTCACTCATTCAATACTGTCTGAATCCCAAAGTTGGCTTTTTTGGCTCGCTCAAGAATATCTGGAACCATCTGGAATTTTTAAATGAGTCTGGTTACGCACACTTTAGCAAAAAACATAGAAGAATTAATCCAGTATTTGTTAAAACTTCCGACATTATCAGTCCCGGAGATTGGATAGCATTCACTCCATCAGCGTTAGTTGAAAAAGAAACCTCTCTATATGGAAAAATGAGTGTGGTTGTATGGCTTACAAGAATTCTTACAAAGTTGATACGAGTATTTAAAAGCAAAGAGGATTTACCTCAATTTTTATCATTAATTCTTTCCAACAACAGAGAGCAGTTCAACACCTCTCAAAGCTATTTCTATGAAGGTTCTCACTATTTGAAGGAGTTGAACGATGACGTTCTAATTCTAGCTACAACCGATAGTGAGTCTTTATCGGATAAGGAGTTATTTGTTTTTTCACTAAGCGTATTGGGGAAAACTGACTGTATTTATATTGCCAAATAACGAATTCTCAAAAGTTAAATAGTTCTGCGCTTAACCAACAATTTCAGTCCTATAGCATTACTACATTCCTTCGCACTTCAAGCAAAATTTGGAGTTCTGCCCTTTTTAGTTTGACAGAGCAGTAACAACAGCGCAGGATGCGAGGGATGCGGCGATAGAAGAAGCCCTTGATGAGAACTAAAGTTTACTGAATTCAAAACCCCATCTCATATGCAAGTGACAGTTTATTAATTACTGCAAGGTTGTCACAATTTAAATTACTAATAACCACTACTCAATAGGTTTTATATATTCATTATTTTTACCTAAAAATCAATAGCTTACATATAAATATACGGTATGCAGAATACACCTCTAAACAGCCCCTGACAGTTCCATATTTACCATTCTAGAGCACTTAATTTCCTTAATAACTAACGCCTTTCTTTAGAACAAAAACAGACTATATTTCTCTATATTAGCCCTGCCATTAATCTGTGTACGGAGACTGGAATACCACACCACCTTCCCAAATAATTGGGTCAAAGCTAGCAACGGTTTGTTCGGCAACCTCACCTGTAACCGTATCTATAATTACAAACTTCTGCTGACCTCCGCCAGTGCCAGCAGTTGACTCAACAAAGGCTATTACCTTGTTCTCGTGATTTGGTATTGTGAATGGTGTGAGGTTGTCATAGTCTAGAGGGAATATGTCTATATTGTTATGTTCGACAGCATAGTCGTAACCTATGAATTCTGGGGTATGTGTAGTCACAATATATACATTGCCAAATAATCTATGGCTAGAGTACACCTCAACGCCTTCTGCCTTCACAACAATATCGAAGTAACTACCTGCCTTAGGGTTGTAGAAGTTCACCTCTAGATTGCCAATAGACATATGAGCTAAAGACATAGATTGGATTAGACAAAGTATTAGGAATGAGAAAAGCTTATGCACTCAGTAAGTATACAGCGCAAGAGTTCGTGTATATTAGGATTCAAATTGAGTTAGGATTAGTATGGCACTGAAGAACGTTTTTAATCAAGCCCCCAGTATTGAAGAAGAGTTGTTATATAAGCAAGTTCTTGATGAGGTAAACGCTGGAATTATGCGTGATGGAATTTACGCCAAAGCCTTAGCCGACTCTCTTGGAGACGAAGGCAAAGCTAAATCCCTATATATTAAATACCGAGTCCAGTCTCTTATCGAGGAAGAAAAACACAAGGCCGAACTACTAGGGCTTAAACTCACCAAAGATAGAAAAAATGCAAAGCTTGCCCAAAAGAGAAAGGAGGGGGCTGACTACGAAGCCTTTGAGTATGAAAGTCCATTCTTACACTTAACATTTCAAGTTATTACATTTATAGTAGTAGCTATTTTCTTTCTCGCTGGCATAGGGCTTCTTGCTTGGGTGTTTACTTAGGATTAGTTAATGGGATTACTAGACAAATTTAAACGAAAGGCAGAAAGCATCCTCTCTGAATCTAGATTAGAAGAGGAGCTTATGTACAAGCACATCTTGGAAGAGATGGAGGCTAATATCGTTAGAGAAGGTCTATATGCAAAAGCTCTTGCCAATAGTGATGGCGATGAGAGTAAAGCAAAAGCCCTCTATATGAAGTATAGAGTTCAATCCATAAAAGACACGCTTGATGGCCAGAGTTACTTGGAGTTTTGGGAAAATCAACAAAAACAACTCAATCAAAAAAAAGAGAAGCTAATAAAGCAAAAACAGTCCAGAGAGACGGCAATTAAGAATGCAAGGAAATTCAGAAACAGATAACAAAGAATCTCTATGTCAATTCACCTTGAATTTATAAACTTTATCGTTCCAATAAACACTATCAAACAGAAGTATCCGGGCGGCTGGGAGAAGTGTCTAGCTGACCATAGTAATTTAATTGGTGGACGTGTTTGGTACGATGAGCACCTTTTCAGGGATGGCGCTATGAATCCTATGGATATTGGCAGCCTTATAGACGAATGGAAAGAGCGTGGTTTTCATACGTATGATGCTGAAGACAATCCAAGTAAATGGGTTGATGTCTGTGTTGTGGAGGTATCGTCTGGAGGGGCAACACTGCCGTGCGACTGGATAGCAATAGAGGACAACGCTGCTTTTTTAAGAGGTGCAGACAAAGGCGAAGTTGTTGGTCGTGAATGACATAGCCTTCAATCAATCACCAGCCATTATTACAATAGCCCTTATAAAAATTTAGAATTTTACATACAGGTCAGTTTCCCCGAATAGGTGTGAATCAAAAGGGGTGGGGTGGCAATTCTATCTAAGCAGTCAATCACATTGAGCTACAATTGCTCTTATGAAACTAAAAACACCACTAATCGGATTGATGGCATTAGTTATATCATTCCAAGCATTTGCAACTACTGAAACGAAGTATTACCCAACTGGTGAGGTTATGCAGATTGAAGAATTTGTTAATGGCAACCTCTCAAAAGGAACTAAGTATTATCCAACTGGTGAGGTTGGACAGGTTGCAGATTTTGTTAATGGTAAGATATCAAAAATAACCTATTATTACAAGAATGGCAACGTTAAAGAAGTTGATGAATTTGTTAATGATAAACGTTCAAAAACAACCTTCTATCACAAGACTGGTGAGGTTGACGTGGTTAAAGAATATGTTAATGGAGAAAGACCAAAAACAACCTACTATCACAAGACTGGTGAGGTTGAGCAGGTTGGTGAATATGTTGATGAAAAGGGATCAAAAACAACCTTCTATCACAAGACTGGTGAGGTTGAGCAAGTTCAAGAATATGCTGATGAAAAGAAATCAAAAACAACTTTTTATCACAAGACCGGTGAGGTCAAAGAGGTTAGTGAATATGTTGATGGTAAGCATTCAAAAGTAACAGGCTATTACAAGACTGGTGAGGTTGAGCAGGTTGTAGATTTTATTGATAACAAGGAATCAAAAACAACCTACTATCACAAGAATGGAGAAGTTAAGAATATTGAAAATTACTAAACCCCACTCCTAACCCGGTTCCTCCTACCGCCCTCACTTCTATAAGAGGTGAATTACGCTCTTTCATATAAGGCTTTAACTTCTATAAAAATGCGTGCAGTTTTGCGTGCAGTTGGTAGCTAAAAGCATCAATAAATGGTACAATTAAATCTAATTTAATATAGGGTTTAATCTATATTATTTAGTTATAGCTACACACTTTTCACGTAGTGAACAAGTGGGTGAGTGGAACGAAACAGTTGGTAGAGCCCCGGATTGTGATTCCGGTTGTCGCGGGTTCAAGCCCCGTTTCTCGCCCCACCCCACTCTAGGGCTATAGAAATTTCCCCTATAGTTGCTGTTACGAAAA
>Ga0206681_10000971_pt1 | contig 13917 bp, 13 predicted proteins | sample M150012015metaG_FD_161048 | JGI IMG/M metagenome (GOLD analysis project Ga0206681, IMG submission 161048) | Ammonia-oxidizing marine archaeal communities from Monterey Bay, California, United States - M1 500m 12015 | ecosystem: Environmental > Aquatic > Marine > Intertidal zone | place: USA...
AGGGCTTGTAGACCCTAGGATTACTGAAATTAAGCGCATACCAACACGGTTTGCACTGGTCACAAGACAGTACCCTGCCTTCTTCGTATAGCCAGTCTTTAGGCCGTCCACTGTTTTGTCGCTCCATAGGAGCTTATTGCGGTTGCGCTGATTTATGTCATTGTAGGTGAACTCTTTCTCACTATACCACTCGTAAAACTTTGGAAAGTCCCTTATAGTTGCTTGAGCCATGATAGCCATATCATAGGCTGTAGTGTATTGATCCTTGTGGGGCAGGCCAGAAGAATTCTCAAATCTTGATTCGTTCATCCCTAGCTCTACAGCGTATTCATTCATGTATGCAGCGAAGGTTCCCTCGGTCCCAGCAATATGCTCTGCTAGTGCAACAGCAGCGTCGTTTCCAGACTGGATAATCATTGCCTTGAGTAGTACCTCAAGTTTTATAGTCTTTCCAATCTCGACAAAGCTTTTTGATCCACCAGTTTTCCACGCAATTTCGCTTATAGTGACATCGTCATCTAAACTTGCTCTACCATCTTTTATTAGTTGAAATACAACATATGCAGTCATAAGCTTGGTTAGGCTTGCAGGTGCACGCTTATCGTGTGCATTATTTGAGGCTATAACTTTGTTCGAGTTATGGTCTAAAACTATATAAGAGCTAGCATTAATTTCCGGTGCTTTTGGAGAAATAAAGATAGCAGCATTAAGGTTAAGAGTTATAAAAAATGTTACTAACAATGGCAATGCCATCTTGTATTTATTTATTGATTGAGTTTTCATAGTTATATTATTTTAAAGAATTAAATCCTTGTTTTATTTTATTTGCTAACTGGTGTACTGCCATTGCATATCTATTATCGTGATTATAACGAGTTAGTACATAAAAATTCCAAAAAGTTAGCCATGTTTCATTATTTGACGCTTCATCTTGTTCTAACAAAATAAACGCAATTTTGGCATCGTCTGCAATAGTGTTACTCATATCAATTCCTTTATCCCGCCAAAATTTAGCGACTTTCTTTGGCTTATTAATTGATCTTTTTGCTAGCGATTCGTGCTCCCTTTTTAGCTCTATCTGCGTAGCTATATCGGCACCACCTTGCCAGTAATGCTTAGAAAAATAATTTGCTATAGAGCCAATCGAGTCTATTGGATTTGAAAATAGATCTATCTTACCGTCAAGATTGAAATCAACGGCATAATAACGATAAGAGCTCGAGATGAATTGTGGGTATCCCATAGCTCCAGCGTAGGACCCCTTTATTGATAATGGGGGGATGGAGTTTTCTCGAACCATCAATAGAAAAGATTCCAACTCATCTTTATAAAACTTCTTCCTTCGGTAATTACCAAAGGACCTCTTCGTTAGCGCTTCAAATGTAGGGTGTTTCCCTTTTGTTTGGCCATAATTAGTCTCTATTCCAAGTACAGCCACAATGATTTCGCTTGGTATTGAGTACTCCTTTTCGGCCTTTTGAATTGTGTTGTGGTGACTCTTCCAAAACTTTATTCCGTCCTGAATTCTGTTATTATTGACAAATAAGCCTCTATATTTATCCCATGAAATCGGCTTCTTTTTTGGAACTAATTTTGCTTCTTTTTTAGGTTTTTTTATGGCACTTGGTTTTTCTGGCACCACCAATTCCACTGTAGAAAAAATTATATTCAATTCTCTCTTACTGAAGCTGTGTTCGTTTACCATGCGGTCGATAAATTCTTGTACCGACTTAAAGTTAGTAGATGGGATGGTTTTAGCGTGTGCATTTGATGAAACAATAACCACACATAGCAAAAGAGTACGTATCATAAATAGGTCAGAATTTTGAGATATATCTTGGTGTTTTGTGTTTCCTAATAGACATTATGATTCCAAAACTTGACATTAATGTAATTAAAGATGAGCCGCCATAGCTTACCAATGGAAGGGGTATACCAACAACAGGGAGTAATCCCGACACCATTCCAATATTTACAAAAACGTAAGTAAAAAATATCAATGTCAGGCTGCCACCTAGCAGCTTGGAGAATACATCTTCAGCTTTTAACGATATGACGAATGAGCGATATATTATAAGACCATAAATGGACAACAATAGCAGTACCCCAAAAAGCCCAAGCTCCTCAGCAAGAACAGAAAAAATAAAGTCAGTTGTGTGTTCTGGAAGAAAGTCAAGTTGAGACTGAGTGCCTTCTCCATAACCCTTGCCAAACATGCCGCCAGAGCCGATTGCAATTTTAGATTGGAGTATATGGTAACCAGACCCTAACGGATCAGAGCTAGGGTTTATGAGTGTTAATATACGATTTTTTTGGTAATCTATAAGTAGATAGTTCCATGCAACAAACAAAACTGCACTTATTAACGACAATATAAGCCCTAAGTTTAGCCAACCATTTTTAATAATCCGTAAACGAACCCCTGAAAGGAAAAGCACATAGAATCCTGAAGCGCCTATCAACAAAGATGTCCCTAAGTCGGGCTGTTTTGCGATTAACAACACTATTACTAATATTGATAAAATAGATATAAATATAGGCATAGGTTTAGGGGGCAGATTGCTCTCACTTAGAATTGATGCTATCGCTATTGGGACTATGACTTTCATTAATTCAGAGGGCTGGAATTGGAAAACTCCTAGGTCAAGCCAGCGCTTAGCACCACCACCAGAGGAGCCAAACAATAACACCAGTAATAGCAGAAAAATCCCAAACACCATCAAGTATGGAGAATAGCGTCTAAGCAGGTATGGAGGTATTTGCGCAATAACAAGCATAACCGATATTGCTAAAGCGAAATGTATGAGTTGCTTGTATATGGTTTGTATAGAGCCTGCAGAGGCACTATAAAGAATAATAAGGCCGAAAGTGCTGGCAAACATAATTAAGATGAACAACGCCGTATCCATCTTAAAATAATGCCAAAAATGGCGTATTTCTTTTATTATAGGACGATTCATAGAACCAATAACCCTACAAGCCTTGAGTCAGACAAAAGTAAATTGAAGCTGTGGCATGCGGACTCATTATTCATGCACTCTACAGCTACACCCATTTGCTGAATTTCCACAATCTGTTTTGGATGTAAAAATTTACTAGAATCTCCGGTACCAATAATAAGTAAATCAATGTTATCGTGATGGCTCATACTAAATATTGAGGCTTTATCTAATTGCTCTAATTTTGAAATGTCAACCTCGCTATAGTACTTAGGAGAAACAAAGCAGGGCCTTTTTAGTAACACATGAGCAAGCTCAATTTTCAATGAGTCAACAGAAATTATGCTGTTTTTATTGGCTTCCTGCTGATTAAATTCCATAACATTACAGCTACTATTTGGCTATTAAAATAACATTATAACAGTGTAAAATTATTTACTTATTTGATTTAGAGAGTGTAGATGCTAAATTTCAACGAAACAGATTCATTTGAGGTAGACCTGTCTAGTGGCGTTGCTGCATTTGATTCAAAAAACTTTTCTATGGCATACCAGTTGTTAGCCCCACTTGCTGATGCCGGTAATCCAGAGTCGCAATGGCGCATAGGAATGATGCAGATGAACGGATTAGGGATGCTTGAAAATCAAACCCTTGGGTTCGAAAACTTCACTAAGGCAGCTTCTAAGGGGCACCCATTTGCTCACCACATGATCGCTGTTGCGTATATGTCTGGAGAGGGTGTTGATAAGGATATAGCTAAGGCTATTGAGTGGTTTGAGAGGGCGGCTGAGTTCAATATAGCTGGCCCCATGTATGCATTGGGTATGCTTTTTGAACAAGGGAATGGGGTCGATCAAGATCTAGAAAAAGCCCAATCGTGGTACGACAGGGCCGATAATGTTAATACTTAGTTTTGGATTATAGATGTCAATAAAGTCAAGGTTTGCCCCATCTCCAACAGGCTACCTACATATAGGTGGAGCTAGAACAGCTCTTTTTGCATGGTTGTGGGCTAAAAAGCATAAAGGTAAGTTCGTATTGCGTATCGAAGACACTGACCAACAAAGATCTACCCAAGAATCAATACAAGCCATCATTGACGGTATAACTTGGCTGGGTCTCGATTATGATGAAGGCCCTTTCTATCAAACTGACAGATTCGATCGCTACAAACAGATTGTTGAAGATCTTTTGGAAAATGACAAGGCATATTATTGTGAATGTTCTCATGAAAGATTGCAATCACTGAGAGAAGATTTAACGAACAAGGGCGAGAAGCCAAAATATGACGGCTGTTGTGCCGACAAAAAACTAGATTCTGGAGTTGTTCGTTTTCGTAATCCAAGAAATGGTAGCGTTGTTTTTTCTGACCTAGTGAAGGGCAGGATTTCCATAAATAACGATGAGCTGGATGACCTCATTATTGCTCGTTCAGATTCAACTCCAACATACAATTTGACAGTAGTGGTGGATGACCATGATATGGGAATTGACTATATTATTCGTGGGGATGACCACATAAATAATACCCCTAAACAAATTAACATATATCAGGCAATGGGGTGGGCTTTACCAAAGTTTGCCCACTTACCTATGATTTTGGGTAGTGATGGATCAAGACTTTCTAAAAGGCATGGGGCTGTCGGGGTTATGAGTTATAGGGGCGACGGTTTTTTGCCTGAGGCATTACTTAACTACCTAGTGCGTTTAGGTTGGTCTCATGGAGATCAAGAAATATTTTCAATACCTGAAATGATAGAGCTTTTTGAATTGTCAGGTATCAACAAGGCGGCAGCCAGCTTCAATCGGGACAAACTTCTATGGCTCAATCAGGAATATATAAAAGTTACCGAAACAAGTGAAATTATAAAGCACCTTAAGTGGCACATAGATAACCACTCAATAGACACAGAAAATGGTCCAGATTTAGTTAAAGTTGTTGATTCACTTAAGGTTCGCAGCAAGACATTGGTTGACATGGTAAATGGCATGAAAATGTTTTATCAAGATTTTGAAAGTTTTGACAAAAAGCAAGCAAAGAAACAGTTTAACAATGATTCCAAACAGATCATTAACTCTTTAATCGAAAAGTTAGAAGGGTTAAGTGACTGGTCAGCTGGCCCTATTCATAAGGTTATTGAAAGCGTTTGTTCAGAGCTAGGTGTTGGTTTTGGAAAAGTTGGTCAACCTTTAAGGTTAGCACTTAGTGGTAATGGCAATGCAGGGAGTATAGATATTGTAGCAGAACTTGTCGGCAAAGATAGGACCATTGCAAGACTCAACATGGCACTTGAGTGTATCAACTCTTCTACATAAAGAACATAATTCTGAATATGCAATATTCGTATTTTTTATAGAACATATATACTGTTACTGACTCACTAAAGAACAATACAACATAATAATTATCATCTAGCCATGAAGTTAGAAGAATACAAAAAACAGTACAAAAAGATACAAAGCTCTCTCATAGATGGTTTTGTCTTATCGCCTGATTCAACTATTGAGTTGGTTAAATCACGCAGCAATAGTATTGACTCAATGCTGGTTGATGTATGGAATTCATCACAAATAAGTAACGAACTTTGTTTAGTGGCAGTTGGAGGGTATGGAAGGGAAGAGCTTCATTTGCACTCTGATATTGATATACTAATTTTAATACCAAGTAAATCTCACAAAGCTCATCAAAAAAGCGTCTCAAACTTTCTTACCCTTCTCTGGGATATAGGCCTTGAAATAGGGCATGCAACAAGAGATATGGATGATTGCGTTGCTGAAATTAATGATTTAAGCGTTGTGACAACCCTGCTAGAGTCAAGGATACTGTTTGGCAATGAAAATCTATTTCGACAGATGAAGGTAATTATTAAGGACAGTGATTGGAGCTCCCAGTCATTCTTTGTTGAAAAACAAAAGGAGCAAAGCAACAGGCACTCATTGTTCTCTGAAACTGCATATAATCTAGAACCCAACCTTAAAGAAAGTCCAGGCGGCCTAAGGGACATACATACGATGGTGTGGGTTGCTAAGTGGTACTTTGACATAGATTTACTTGGGCAATATACACAAGAATCTTACTTAAGCCTTAATGAGTATCAGTTATTAGAGCAAGGACAGTTGTTTTTATGGAAAGTTCGCTTTGCTCTCCACCTTATAGCTAAAAGAAGAGAAGACAGACTCACCTTTCAATACCAAAAAGAAGTTGCAAAAATGCTTGGCTATAAGGACTCTGAGAGTATGGCGGTTGAGCAGTTAATGAAGGACTACTATCAAAACGCAACCAGAGTCTCGAGACTTAATGACATTTTGATGCAATTACTTGAAGATAGGGTCTTACACACTCAGATACTTTGTGAACGTTTTGTTGTTAGTTATGGCTATATAAAGATGACAGGTGTTAACGTATTTGTTGAGAATCCATTTGCCTTAATTGAAATTTTCTTGCTCTTTGCCAAGCACAGTTATGTTCGTGGAATTAGTGCATCCACCTTAAGGGAGATGCAATTTAATCTCGATATTATCGACTCTGAGTATCACAAGAATTTCAATAATAATCGATTATTTATAGAACTATTACAACAAAAGAAAGGGGTAAATAGAGCCCTAAAACTGATGAATCGTTATGGAGTATTAGAGCGTTATATACCTGCTTTCGGTAAAATTATTGGGTTAATGCAGTATGACCTGTTCCATGCATACACAGTAGATCAGCACACATTGTTTGTAATTCGCAATCTTAGACGATTTTTTATAAAAGAACACGATAGTGAGTTTTTTCTGTGTAGCGATATTGCCAAAAAAATTAGTAAACCAGAACTTTTATTATTGGCCGGTATGTTTCATGATATTGCCAAAGGAAGGGGAGGGGATCATTCAGTGTTAGGAGGCGAAGATGCTAGAGAATTTTGTAAATATCACCGCTTGAACACTAAAGACACTGAGTTAGTTTATCAGTTGGTGACTCAACACCTATTGATGTCACAAACGGCACAGAAAAGGAACATTGATGATCCCGAAGTAATAGAACATTTTGCTCACCAGGTAGGATCGTTGAGAGCACTTAATTATCTGTATCTGCTAACTGTTGCAGATATAAGAGCCACTAGGTTTGACTTATGGAATGACTGGAAGGATGCGCTTTTGAAGAAGCTACTTTATAAAACAAGTGAGTATTTAAGTAATGACAACAAGCATACAATTGACACTGAATCTCAAGTTAGTAGCATGAAGCAGGAGATTATTGATCAGTGTGAAATAAATGGCTATAAATCAGAAAACGTTTTAAAGATATTTAAGACCTTACCAAAAGACTATTTTATGCGCCACGAGGTTGAAGATATTATGTGGCATCTGTGGGTGATTGACAATAATAGCAATAAAAAAATAGTTGTATCGTCAAGATTGACTGAGCACAATGTTGTAGATATTTTTGTTTATAGTAATGACAATAAAGGCCTCTTTTTCAAGTTGATTAGTGTAATCGAGCGTTTAGGACTTAATGTAGTTGATGCTAGAATAATTACCACTAAAGATAACAAAGCATACAACACAATAAGCGTTCTACAAGACAATATTCTTAATCAGATTAATTTAAATAATGAGATTGAAATGGAACTGTCAAGCTCAATAATTGACGCTATAAAGGTAGGAGAAAAACTAAAACATAGGCATTTTGACCATAACTTGGTAATTAAATTTTCTCAATCAGATAAATGGAACCTAACACAAGTAGAAATAAGCGTTCTCGATAAGAAGGGCTTGTTATCAAATATCGCTTATGCATTCTATCAGTTAGATATAAAACTAATTAACGCAAGAATTGCTACTCTGGGAGAGCGAGTTGAGGATGTTTTCTTTGTATGCAATGACAATGATGATTCATTGAGTAAAGCACAACAAAATAAACTTGAGTACATACTTAAAGAAAGACTGTAAAATGCCAACATATTATTAAAACAGTGATATAATATCCCTATATTCAGCAGTTCTGCTGAAGCTTTTCATGCCATCCAAACCTTAATCATTAATGAACGACAAAATTAAATTAGTTACCGATGCATCTTTTGAAGCAGACGTTATCAACTCTTCTCAACCTGTTTTAGTAGATTTTTGGGCAGAATGGTGCGGACCATGTAAGGCTGTTGCACCCGTTCTAGATGAGATTGCTGACGAATACGATGGAAAAATTGTTATCGCAAAGTTAAATGTAGATGATAATAATCAGACACCTCCTAAATACGGAATTCGTGGAATTCCTACAATGCTATTATTCAAAGATGGTGTTGTAGAGTCTACTAAAATGGGGGCCCTTTCTAAAGCAGAATTAAGTGCTTTTATTGACACGAGTATATAGAACTATATTCAAACTGTTTACACAAAGATTTATAAACAATAACAAACTTATAACTCACACAAACTATTTAAAGAACTATTTTCAACCTTTTCTTCACAACAATATTAAACATTTTGTTTAATACAAATCCAACTTAATATAACATGAAACTATCAGAATTAAAACAACGAGCCCCTGCCGAATTAATGGAATTGGCACAACAACTAGGCATCGAAAATATTTCTAGGGCAAAAAAACAAACTCTAATATTCTCTATACTAAAGGCCAAGGCAAATGAAAATGAAGAAGTATTGGGGGATGGTGTTTTAGATATACTTCAAGAGGGGTACGGTTTCTTAAGATCTGCTGATGGCTCTTACGTGTCAGGACCAGATGATATTTATGTTTCACCAAATCAAATTAGAAGATTTAATCTTTCTACTGGTGACCTTGTTACAGGAAAGATTAGGGCTCCAAAGAAAGGAGAAAAATATTTTGCATTAGTTAAAGTTTCTGAGGTAAATGAAGAAAACCCAGAATCTGTGAGGAACAGAGTACCATTCGCATCCCTTACACCTTTACATCCAAACGAAAGAATAAATCTAGAACTAGGTAATGGTGGTACTGAAGATATTACAGCAAGGGTAATCGATCTTGTAGCGCCATTCGGAAAAGGCCAAAGAGGACTATTGGTAGCCCCACCGAAGGCCGGAAAGACAATGATAATGCAGAATATTGCATCTTCAATATCGGTCAACCATCCCGAGTGTGAATTAATTGTATTGCTAATCGATGAGAGGCCTGAAGAGGTCACTGAGATGGAGCGTACAGTTCGTGGTGAAGTTATAGCCTCTACTTTTGATGAACCTGCTAAGCGCCACGTACAGGTTGCTGAAATGGTTATAGAGAAATCTAAAAGACGAGCAGAGCAAGGTAATGACGTTATAATTTTACTAGACTCTATTACAAGACTAGCACGAGCATACAACACAGTTGCCCCGTCATCAGGAAAAGTGCTAACTGGTGGTGTTGATGCTAATGCATTGCAAAGACCGAAGCGCTTCTTTGGTGCAGCTAGAAATATTGAGAATGGTGGCAGCATTACTATTATTGCTACTGCTCTGGTAGATACTGGATCTAAGATGGACGAAGTTATATACCAAGAGTTCAAAGGTACGGGCAACATGGAGCTACACCTTGAGAGACGACTTAGCGAGAAGCGAATCTTTCCTGCAATAAACATTAACGCTTCTGGTACACGCCGTGAGGAACTGATAACTGACGAGAAGGAGCTTCAAAAGATGTGGATTCTTAGAAAAATACTTCACCCTATGGACACTGTTGAGGCTGCAGAATTCTTAATTGACAGATTAAAACTAACCAAAACAAATGACGAGTTTTTCTCTTCCATGTCGCAAAAGAAATAAGGTTTACCTATAACCTTCATTCGCTTATACTTTGGTAATGAAGCTTTTGTCTGTTCTTAAGTTACAAAACAGTATTATCGCGAGATACTTAATACTTAACGTACTAGCTATTTTATTTGCTGTTTTACTTGTTATTGGGTTGGTTATTTTTGGTAACCAACTAGTTTTGGTGATTAAAGATAGTCTTGAAGCCGGTATACCTTTAACAGATTTACTACCATTGATTAGCTTCAACATGCTAAGAGATATACCTCTTATTCTTTCACTTTCCTTATTTTTGTCAATAATTATTGCCATAAACCGTCTATACAAAAATTCAGAAGCAATTGTTATGAATTCTATGGGGATAGGGGATAAAAGTTTTATGTTGTTTATACAGCCTATAGTTATTGTAATCTTTATTATTATTTTATATCTCACAACAGTAACTATTCCTTGGGCAAAAGCACAAAGAAGTGCAATAATGGACAGAACAGAGAATGCCTCAGAATTTTCCTTTATTAAGCAGGGCGAATTCCAAGAATTTAAAGACGGTGAAATTGTTTTTTACGCATCAAAAGTTAGTAATGAAGATAGATCTGATATACAGCAGATGGAAGACATATTTATATACTCTCAAGATAATAAAGAGAATGCTATTACCCTAGCATCTCAAGCACAAAAATATACCGACAAAGAAACTAATAATGTTTATTTGCGCCTAATAGATGGCAAAAGATATTACGGTTTTCCGTCAGATAAAGATCAAAAGATCTTACAATTTGATTTATATGATTTATTAATTATCGAAGGAGACAAATTAAATTCTAGCTACATGTATAGTGAAATTGATGGTATGTCTACTATTGATTTGTTAAGAGCTGATGGCATCAGAGAGTTCTCAGAATTGCAATGGAGATTGTCACAACCTATTAGCGTACTAATTCTGTCATTGCTTGCCGTTTTGTTAGGCAAATCTTCACCTAGAGGTGGAAAAAATATTGGTCTACTTGTCGGTGTGACAATATTTGTTCTGTATAACCAGGCAATACATCTTGCTAAATCGAGCCTCGAGAGAGGGGAAACCCCATTAATTTTTGGGTTGTGGTGGGTACATCTTGTGTTGCTAATACTTATTTTAGTATTCTATTTATATAGACACAGAAAACTGGCCTATTATGTTGATAAAATAACCCATCATTTTTTTAGTAAAGGATAAACTTATGCCTAGTAAGCCAAGTAAAAAGTTAGAGACATTCCCCAACCCTAATCCTGAGCGTGACTTTGTCATTCAGATGGAGATGCCAGAGTTTACATGCTTATGTCCGATGACTGGTCAACCAGACTTTGCTACTCTGCATTTAGAATACATAGCAGATAAATCATGCATCGAGCTAAAGTCATTAAAAATGTATATTTGGTCGTTTCGTGATGAGGGTGCATTTCATGAAGCTGTTACTAACCAGATGCTCGATGATTTTGTTAAAAGTATAGACCCAAGGTTTATGCGATTAAAGGCAGTATTTAGTGTTCGAGGTGGCATCTATACCACCATTATTGCTGAACACCAGCAAGAAGGTTGGGATCCCAAAGAACTAGTTGGTTCAGTTAACTTGAATTAGTTTGTATTTATAATTTAGTTCAGAGAAGTTTAATGAAGCCAACCTATAAAAGCGTCAAGTTTGAAAAAAAATATATTGATAAAGATGCCCTAAAGGTAGTCAAAACCATCCATAAGGCAGGCTATGAGGCTTATTTTGTGGGTGGCTGTGTTAGAGATTTACTTTTGGGATTAGAACCAAAAGACTTTGACATTGCAACAAGTGCGAAGCCGGAACAGGTTAACAAATTATTCAAACGTTCGAGACTAATAGGTAGACGCTTTCTTATAGTTCACGTAATGTTTTCTGCACGTAAATTTATTGAGGTAGCCACATTTCGTTCTGGCGCAGTGCAGACAGATAAGTCTGGTGTAGTGGTTAGGGACAATACATATGGAAAAATTGAAGATGACGTCTTTCGTAGAGACTTCAGTATAAATGCACTGTACTACGATATTGTAAGCCACAAAGTGATTGACTATGTAGGCGGACTAAAGGATTTAGAAGCCAAACAAATACATATGATTGGGAACCCTTCTGAGCGCTTTCGCCAGGATCCAGTAAGAATGATACGTGCCGTCCGTTTTGAGGCAAAGCTAGGGGCCAAATTAACTAAAGATATCCAAAGCGCAATAGGGCTTCAGGCGTCCTTACTAGAAAGCGTATCTCCTGCAAGGTTGTACGAAGAGTGCATCAAATTATTCCATAACGAAAAATCTCTAGAAACTTTCAATATGCTAGAAAAATATGCAATATTGCCCTATCTTTTCAAGCAGACCCGCAAGAATGAATTTATTAGTAAGGCTTTACTTAATACTTCTATGCGCATTAATAATAATAAGCCAGTAACACCGGTATTTATTTTCGCAGTTTTTCTTTGGCAAGCCCAAAATGATAGGTACAAATTAATTAAAAGAAATACAAAATCTGACTACCTAGCGATGGTACAAGCAAATGAGGAGGTTATTTTGACTCAAACTAAACAGGTGTCATTGCCAAGGTGGCTAACTGGCAGGATGAAAGATATCTGGATGATGCAATCTAAATTAGAAAAAAAGCACCCTAAGAAAGTTAAGCAGTTATTACTTAATCCGCGCTTTAGGATGGCCTATGATTTTTTATTGTTGCGTTCTCAAAGCATAAACCCAGAGCTCAAAGATACGGCTGATTTTTGGACTAAAGAGCAAAGCCTATGAAGTCAGTTCTTATTACAGGGTGTTCAAGTGGGATTGGGTTATGTATGGCGCATGGCCTTAGAAATAGTGGTTATAGAGTTTTCGCTACTGCCAGGAAGCCTAAAGATGTGGAAACTTTAAAGAGAGAGGGGTTCGAGGCATTAGAGCTGGATTTGGCTTCATCTAAATCTATCAATACTGCAGTTAATCATGTTCATAGCCTTGTTAATAATCTGTTTGGTCTTATACATAACGGAGCTTATGGACAGGCGGGCGCTTTAGAGGATATAACTAGAGCTGCATTGGAAGAACAATTTCAAATCAATTTGTTTGGTTGGCATGAATTAACTAACCTGGTTTTGCCTAGAATGAGAAAGCATAATGAGGGTAGGATTATTTATATAAGTTCTGTACTAGGTTTTGTAGCAATGCCATTCAGAGGTCCATACAATTCATCTAAGTTTGCCCTAGAAGGGCTCGTAAATACTTTAAGATTGGAGCTTATGGGTACCAATATTCAATTATCCAAGATTCAGCCTGGGCCAATCGAATCAAGATTTAGGATGAATGCTTATAAAGCCTTTGAGAGAAACGTGAATGTGGAACACAGCGAATACAAGCAGAGTTATAAAATAATGATTAAAAGATTGCAATCAGACAAGCCTGCAGACTTCACTTTACCTCCTGAGGCTGTATTAAAGTGTGCCATACATGCGCTCAGTGCAGATAACGCAAAGATCAATTATAGGGTAACATTTCCAACAAAGTTGTTCGCAATATTAATCAGAATATTGCCGGAGAAATGGTTGGATAAAATACTAATCAAGGTTGGATAATAGGAGGACTGAATAGATGGCAAAAAAATTTGACTTTAATAAAGGACTACTTGAGCTCGAAGATATTGTAAATAAAATGGAATCTGGTGAACTTGAACTTGAAGAATCACTTAAACTTTTTGAGAAAGGGGTTGAGCTTACAAGGAAATGCCAATCTGCGCTTAACCAGGCAGAACAAAGAATATCAGTACTCACAGCAGATGACAATTACCAAAGCTCAGAGCCACTAACTCCAGAAGATTATTAATAAGACATTAAACAGATTTTTTTGTAGTCATGACTAATAAAAACTATTCAGAAAGGGTTGAAAATAAGCTAGATGAATTTTTGCCTAATTCTGGTGCATTGGCTGACACTATGCGCTACAGTGTACTTGGTTGTGGGAAGCGATTCAGGCCAACATTAACATACACAATTGCTGATATGTTTGAAGAAAGGCTTGAGCATGCAGACTCGTCTGCTTGCGCAGTAGAGCTTATACATGCCTACTCCTTGATACATGACGATTTACCTGCCATGGATGATGATGATATAAGGCACTCTAAGCCTGCATGTCATATAAGGTTTGGAGAATCTCAAGCTATACTGACAGGCGATGCTCTGCAAGCTCTGTCATTTGAAATCATTG
>Ga0206681_10000973_pt1 | contig 13907 bp, 16 predicted proteins | sample M150012015metaG_FD_161048 | JGI IMG/M metagenome (GOLD analysis project Ga0206681, IMG submission 161048) | Ammonia-oxidizing marine archaeal communities from Monterey Bay, California, United States - M1 500m 12015 | ecosystem: Environmental > Aquatic > Marine > Intertidal zone | place: USA...
CATCTTGATTCGTTCAGATACTTCATGGTAGGATGAGTAATCTATATCTCCACCTTCAAATGAATTAATTTCTAATTCACCATCTACATCTAACTTATTAATCTTATCAAACAAGACAGCACCAATATTTTTATTACCAGTACCATGAAATAGATGCTTTAAAACAAAATCAAGTGGTAGTTCTCTAATATCTACTTTAGATGTAGACATAGCATTGAGAAAATTAGATGCAGTAACCTTACCTGATTCCACATCGCTTACTATCCCTTTACCAGCATCGGTTCCTTCGTGTGATTTCTTAACCATACTGTAGAATTCATTTGCAAACGTAGGGTTCTCCCAGTCGTACTGGTTAAACATTTGTAGTGGTATCTCAGCACCCTTGACAGCCTTATGCATATTCTCAAATGTGCCAAGGCTTACCTGCATGTCCTTAATAGGAACTTTATATATAGTAGGATTCTCACTAGAATATTGACCATTCTCATATTTCATGGGAGTCATGTTGTGTTCACCTTGTATCTTAAACGATGAACCAAAGACAACCCTGTCTATGTTATTATCCTGCATGAATTTACGCCAAGCTGGACTTGCTACCTGTCCATTAGACTTGGTGGCATACATGCCTTGCTCACCTCTACCTACAACAACTGGTTTAAAGTGCCATGCATCTGGTAGCCCCACTGCTTTCATCATATTCTTAGTGAAAGACTCTCTAAATAGTTGTCCACCATCTATATTGCTTTCGCCATTCATTGACTTATGGTTTAATAAGTCACTATCATTAACATATATTGTATTTAATTCACCTGAAGGATGTGACTGAATAAAGGATTCTGGGTCTAATGGAATCATTTTATTCCCTAGTAACTGCATACGCTTATTGAAATCACTTACACTTGTAGTATGTTTACCAGCCAATAACCTACTTAATCCATTTACATTCCCAGAAGCATCTATTATACCACTCATACTTGCATGGTGAAGTATGTTACTGACATACATTTCTTCGTGCATCCCATCTGGAAGTGTGCTCTTTTGCTTGGAGTGCTCGAAGGCAAAATCTAATTGGTTTCTAATAACTTCATTACCACTAGCTATAGAATCAAATACCATATCTTTTGAGATAGCATTACCATTTATCTCTCTAATGAGTGGGGCAACCATGAGTTGATTCTTGTCCTTTACACCACTAAAGATATACTTTCCTTTAGCATATAGTTCTTGATGTAACATTTGTTCAGCTTCACTATCAAGAGCAAACTGTACTTCACCTTCTTTACTATTAACAAAACTTCTTAAAATCTTATTAGGGAGTCCTTTGTTCTCAAAATGAGTAAGTAACTGAAAACCACCTCCAGACAATTTATTGATTGGCATCTCATAGTATTTTTCACCTATAGCTACTTGTTTGTCTCCAGTACCAATCATCATATCCTTACCAGAATGTATACTGAAGTGCCTTTCCTTACCTTGTTGTGATATTTTAAGATACCAAACCTCATTACTTGGTTGTGCATCTTTGTTAAAGAATGCCCTTAACTCCCTCTCTTGTCCTTTAGATAGGTTAGTAGATTTTTTAACATCAGCTATGAATCTCTCAACATGTGGAGTGCCATCTTTTGAGTGTTCTATTCTAGCTTTTTGAATCTTCTCGGCAAGTTTAGTTTCAGAGTCAACAACTGCCGTGTCTACAATAGATTTCTTATTATAAAGTTTCTTAGCTACTTCTTTTACTGTAGTACCTGTCTCTATTATATCTACTGGGTCATTATAATCATTAGACTGGTCGTCGTTTTTATCGCTTGCTTCTTTGACTGCCTTGTTAACTATGTCTTCCATGTAACGTACAGATTTATATAGATGGCTCGCTTCACCACCATACCAGTCACGCAATTGTTTCTCCGTTGCGTTCTCTCCTAGGGCTTTTTTTGCTTTAGCTACCCAGTTAGTCTCAGGGAGATGGTACTCAAGCCACCCTAATGCTTGTCCTGTTGTGCCACCGTATTCACCAGAGTTCTTAAATGCCTCACTATCCTTGGGCATAGGATGCTCATACATAATATAATCTTGAGCTTCTTTATTAACCTTGCTCCAATCCTTAGCACTTCTTGGGTCTAATATTTCAGCACTACCATCCCTATTAGTAAATCTTGCGTCATCCATTAGCCATTTACTAGCATATTGTTCTTTAGCAGGTCGAGTATTATAACCAAAGAAACCACCTAAGAGATATTCATATATCTGCATTTCAGTAGGTTCGCCACGCAGGGTTGCAGGTAATCCAGTTACCATAGAACCTAATCCAGTACGTAGTATCTTATTAGCTTTCTCTACTTGTGCTGGAGTACCTTTATGGTATCTTGATATGTTTGCAAAGTTTCCTATACCACCAAATGCTCCACCTGCTATAGCACCACCTATAAAACTATCTACTATAGCATCTGGTCCTTTCCATACACTAGATACAGCAGATGCACCTGCTAATCCTACGGCTTCTTCAGCTATGGCTCTGGTAGTTGCACCACGTTTCATAAACTCTAGTGCGTCCATCCCAGTTTTTTCTATACCTTTATTAAACACCCTCTGTGTTTTATGAGAAACAATCATTGGAATTGACTTGGGACCAACAAAGTCTATTGCTTTCATAACCGATGATGCTACCTTGCCCTTTAGAACTTCAGATGTTTTCTTACCAGTACCTAGTGCTATAGCCTTAGCTACACCAACAACTGGTGCTTTAAGTATACTAGGGGCAAATCCAGCAAGATGCCCTAACTGTCTAAAGATAGCCTCACCCGTATTGCGAGGTTCTTTAGGAATAAGGTCAAAGGTAGTAAAGCCTTCTATGAATCCAGCACTAGCTTGCTGGAGTCCACGCATCAGACTAAAATCGCTCTGCTGTCTTTTAAAAGGTATCTCGTTCTCTTCTGCTAATTGTTCCAGTTGGTCTAACTGGTCATCAGAGAACATATCGGGATTAGCTTTGTATTGGTTTACTAAATCCTTTACCTTGTATGCATCGAATTGGGATGGCATTATTTTTTTAACTCAGTTGTATACTTTCTTCCATCCCATTCAAAAGTCTCAGCACCAGATTGTCTAGCAGTACTGAATGTATTTCTAAATGACTTAGCTTTATCGCTCTGTTTATTATATATAGGGTAGTCACCTTTAAATTTTATTGGTTGATTACCTTTACCTAGATTATAACTTTCTAGCATCTTATCTGCGGTTTTATCAAATGCTTCTTCATCATACCAAGGATGGTATCCTTTTTCATTTGAATACTTAGTTTGTCCTGTAGCGAATCTTTTATTCCATGCTTTTGCTAAGGCACTATCACCTTTTATTGTGGGTCGCCTACCTGCTGGATGGAGTGATGGCAACCACCCTTTCATTTTAATATCTGCTTTAATATATGGATTTATTTGTGGGACTCCACGATAAAAAGGTTTGTCTGTTTTATTTTTATGACTAGAGAAATAATGTAATAGTTCATGTGGTACAGCAGCTGTCCCTACATTTCTTTCGGGTATATGCATTGTCTGACTACTAGGTTGATAAAATCCACCTGAATTACTACCAGCATCGTACTTTTTCTTTGCACCAGCCCAGTCTTTTTCAGGATATACTTGTTTACTTATCTCATTGTTTTTGACTGCATCAAGCAGGTCTTCATACGATGAATTGATTGCAGGTCTTTGCTTTGTCCAGTCTCTAAGTAACTGTTCGTTAGATGTTACTAAACCTAGTAAATCTAAACCTTTTTGAGATGGCATTATTTTATAGCATTACTCCACCACCACGTGCTAAGGGGACTCCACCACCATAGCCACCTTCTGTGAGTAGTAGGAGATTGGGATTATAATTTGACATAGGATTAGCCATACGTCTACCAGCTTCAAATTCGTTTCTTAAGTTCCCGAAGTAAGAAGTAGATGTACCTCTATCTAGTGATGTAGTACCTTTATTAAAAGCACGCTGTCCAGCCATTCTTCCTCTTTCAAACCTAGCTCCAGCTCGTCCTGCAAGTGATGGACCTTCAGCATATATCTTTCTACCTCGAGCCATAGCCCTACTGCCTAAATCTGATGCTTTTGAATAGCCACGTCCTGCATATTCCATGCCTTTGCTGTATGCTTTAGGGGCATAATGAGAGCCGTATCCCATACCTTTACCAACTAGTCTACCTGCGGATGCACCTATTCTTGGAGCATTAGCCAAAGCCAACCCACTAGTGCCTACTATTCCAGCAGTAATACCTAGAGCACTAGCAAATTTATCAACACCTGTCTCTCCATATGTTTCTTGACCACGTGATGTTGGTCTCCACTCATTAGGTACTAAACCTAGAAGAGCTGTGTCTGCCATGTCAAATGCAAACTTACGACCTGCTTTATTTTCACGTTTAAAGCTAACTCCATATGCTTTCGCTACTTGAGCTATCTTTTCTGCTTGTTCATCTGTAAATTGATTTGGATTTTTATTATATTCATCCAAAAGTCTCATTACATCTATTCTATTATTATTCATATTAAGTCACCTCTATTCATCATCAAATGTGGCAGTATGTGATAAGCCACTATAGTTCATTAAATTACCCTGTGAATATAACGCATTCAAAGTTTCGTCTGGCGTTCTATATCTTGTGTCGTAAGTCATTTCTTCTGGTAAAAATGGGGCACTTGGTAGCACACCTTGTTTTTCAAAGTAATCTCCATAAACAGGATTCTCCATAACTGGTTTTCTATCTGGATAAAGCTCATCATACTCAATTGCATAATCAGCTTCATCTTTAAATGGATTCATTCTCCACCAACCTTCTTTAGTATCCCAAGCTTCTCTGCCTTCCGCAAAGGCTTGCTTCTTTCTATCGTATTCTAGATAGTCTTCTCTTGCTTTTTTACCATGTGCTTCACGTGTTTTAGCAACATGTATGTCTACTTTTCTTCTCTGCTTGTCTAAGCCATAAGATTCTTTGAGCATGTCAAGTTTTTGTTGCTCCATAGCCATTACATTACCTTTATGCTCGTATTCACGATTCATCTTTACTGCTTCTAGCAGACTGCCTGCGACATTCTTGCCCCATTCTGGTCCACGTTTAACTTCTTGCATTGCTGGTACGTACATTCCCATTAGGCTACCTCATTTATGTTTGTATTATATCCAGAATAGTTAATTTTAGGAAATGCAAAATTAGCAAATTTAGCCATTTCTTCTATCATACTATTGACTGGAATATTAGAAATTTGGTATCCTTTATCTTCTGTAAGTAAGTCATAACTTCTCTTTACTCCGTCGTACCAATCTATGTTTACTATTGTTTTTTGATTTATTATATTTCCAACCGCTAAATACTTTGACCTAACATCATTTAGTCTATGCATGTCACATAGATTAACAATGCTTCCATCGTCAAAAGTTAATTCAAGGAATCTTTTTACATTTGGATTTTCCTTGTATTCATGTTTTTGTTCTATTGATACTGATTTACCATTAAATCCTATAACTTTATCACCAGCTTTTAGTTCTTGTATCTCAACTTGCCCATCGGGTGTATCTATTTCTGTACCTTCTGGAATACATATAAACATTGTTTTAGCACTTAGAGCCGTACCAGCAACCGCACCAGCAACCCCACCAACCGCAGAAAGTAAATTACCTTGTCTATCAGTTTTTGTATTCTGATTTTGAACATCTTGGTTGTAAGCAGATGTTTTTAAGTATTGGTTATATTGATTTTCACTCTGCATATTATTCTGATTATTTTGTAGAGTGTTGGCATCAATTCCAGCATTAAACTGTCCAGCTTGTCCAAAAGCTTGTGTTCCAGCCTGACCAGCATTGATAGCCATGTTACCAAAACCCTGTGCTTGTTGCAGACTGCTGTTGCTTATACTACGTACAGCATTAGCATAACTATTGGCATCATTACTTTGTCCTACTGCTCCGAGTAAAGAAGCCATAGATGCTGGACCTCCCCTAGATGCAATAGCCTGATTTTGTTGCTGAAATCTTTGAGCACCCATATCTTGTATACCTGAACTTGCCTGTCCATATAATCCAGCGTTATACGAGCTATTAGGGTCTATCATCTGCCCATACTGTTGTTGATATGTATTGCTCATGTTATTGAACATATCGCCTTGTTGATTTAGATTACCGACAGACGCTATTAAATCTGGATTAGCATTATATTGATTAGTGCGAGATTCTGGTGTTCCGAATGAAAAATTCTGATTCAGACCAGATGACCCACCACCAAGATATTTACCTGCTAATCCAAGAGCACCAGCCCCCATTGCCACTTTTCCTAAACCTTGTAAATCGAATCCCATATTACTTCTCCTTGTATATCATGGATGTTGCAACCCATCCTTCGGTTGCCTTACCTTGTATTTCATAATCTCCATCACTCGTCTGAATAAGACGCATGTCCCCAGTCTTACCAGATGATGGTTTATTTTCAGCAGTAACTTCACTACTATTTACTGCATTAATTATTTCGTTTATATCATCATAAACTTGATTCAATATACGTGTTAATTTTGCATCTTGTACTGCTGGAGCTTTCTTCTTAGACAGTCGCATTAGATGTAACCTTTAATTGTCTGTATATAATTCCTATTGAATCGACTACTCCAGATTGATTCGCTAGGTTAATCCTAGCTTTCTTACCTTGTGTTGTAGTAAATGTTACTTTCTTATTGCTATCTGCTCCCGTAGTTGATACAGACGCACCATCTACTTTTAAAGATGCAACTGAACTGGGCGTACCGCCCACGTATATTTCATAAAACTTTTTGTCTACTGTGTCTATGCCACCAGATATTTCCTTGCTATACCATTGCCAAAGTTCAGTATCTGAAGCATGACCAGCAAGATGCACTAAATCTGTACCATCACTATAATATACTTCGCCATTTGTACCAGATAATAAACTTTCAGCCGTTCTTGTGTGTGATGAATGATTAATATACCACCTGTCCCATCTTTTTTTATGTATAGTATATAACCAACAATGTGTGGTTGTGTCACCAAGTAGATTATTCCATCGTCCAAAAACCATTACAGCATTTCTCTTGCCATCGAATGCTAGTTTACAATAAGATTTTTCAGAAAGTTTTGTATAAGATTGGAGTGTTCTATAATCATCAGTTCCAATGACTAGACTATCATCTCCTCTTAGAATAGCATTGCCAATAGGATGTGGTCTTTGTCCGTCATGCATATAGATGTTATTTTTATCAGCGAAAAACATTCCATATTCTGTGACAATAACACTATCTGCATTACGACAACCTACACCTTCATATATATCCTCTATATAAAAGTTGTTTGGCTCTATGCGATAAGTGTTATTCTCATCAAATGCGTATAATCTTCCATTGAACCCCTGTATAGCCGTAGGCTTAGTTGGTAGTGCTAAGAAGTCTTCTAAGTAGTTAAACTGGTCAAAACGTAGAGGTTTAGATTTAAGTATATAGTTATTCAAGCTACCTAAAGTAACTTGTTTAATATCTGCTATAAAGTGTGTATTGTTTAACTGTGTACTAAGGCTATAATTAGGCGTAGTGTCCGTTAATGCTTCTGATATACCTACACGTGCATCATAACTTGAACCTGCTGTATTATTATCTGTAACATATTTGTAACGCCTATCTCCCCAGTCGCCAACACCAGATTCGACTGACCAAGATGTATCTAGTTTTAAAATATCAACTAATCTGTAAAAACCGCTTTCTTCTACTAGGTCATTAACACTATCCGCATCTGCTCTGTACAAACAAATATGAGAGATTCTTCTGTTTAGATTTGTTACATCACGTAGTTGTACCTGAACTCTAACACCTCTCCCATCTATATTAACTACAGTAGATTTAAAATCGTCACTAAGAGGGGATTCTTGGTAGCCATCATATAAATATGATGTCTTATAGAATTGTGATGAATTTGCTTTAAAACCTATTTTAGCATTTGGAGTAGTACTACCATCTCCATAATCAGCAGTAGTTTGGTCAAATGCTATATAGAGATGAGACTCCAAAGCTGGTTCTAATGCACCCTGTAATGTTGTATGTATATCAGTATCGAATGCTTTGTACATCCATCTACCTGTACCATTTCCTTCAAATCCAGAAAAATTAGAATCACTTTTATGTTGAAATATATAAGCCATCTGTAGATATTCTGTGATTTTCGCAGATAGAGATACGAGTTTATATGTTGCAGATGAAGCAAAATCTACTCCAAAGTTAAAGGATGAAGTTCTATATGAAAACGAACTATTAGATAGTCCAGCAGTTGGACCAAAAGTAATAATGGGACTAGCACCTGCTTTCATACTCATTGAATAAACTTTTTCACCACTACTTAGTACATCCCCACTACTTATAGTCATTATATATAGATGTGTTAATGGGTCTTCTGTACTTTGCGTATTGGATATTGGGAAAACACAAATCCTACCTGCTCCCGTAGATGTATTACTTTGTGCCATTTGCCCTTTATCAACACCAGAACCAGTTTCATGCCTCCAATATAATGCGGCAACCCCGTCTCTTGCAGGTCTAACAACCCAACCAACCCTGTCTGTTTCTCCAATATCTACCAAGGAAACCTTCGGGACATCGTAATAAATATACTCAACAAGGGTTGTGCATTCTGCCGTTGTACACCAAGCACCAACAGCAGTTACATCAAGAGAGTCTGGTCCACTTGTTAGTCTATTAGGAGTTCTGGATACACGTGAAATTGTAGATGTAGCTGTTATAGTACTCTCTAATGTGCTATAGATAGATGCGGATGTACTTTCAGTAGTCAGGCTAGACCAGAGATAGTCACCTACAACAAGAATATCTGTATACGTTGTAGAAGATGAAGAATCAAATGTATTATTAAACTCTGATACCATATCAACTAAGGTAACCTTATGAATGATAGTCTTTGATGCATTATAATCAAGTACCCATAGGTGCGTAGAGTCACCAGATAAACAAATCCCCTGTAGTTTAGTAAATAAGGTTTCAGATTTTTTGATAAATGATTTATCACTAACTTTGAATTTATATATACGCTGTTCTTGATAGCCTATTCCATAGATATATCCACCTACTTCTACTACCTTATACATATCGGGAAACCCAGATGGATTTGTTAGTCTAGCATCTTCAACTTGTGGTGTTGTTGGAACAGCAGAATCAAACTGAATATTCTCTATGAAACCTGTCCATTTTGGATAATTCTGAGCACCTGTACCTATATGTACCTCTTTGTTATTTACTTCCATTGTAGGGGTACTTACGGAGCTCTCAGCACTACCTGAGAGTGTGACTATAGATGGACTTGATGCATCAAGGTCATTAACTTGTTTTATCTTATCATCGGTATCATCATAATAGATAATATGGTTAGTTCCATCATCATTTATTTTTGCCATTGATGTTGCACTTACACTAGCTAATTTAGTTACATCTTCTGGACGACCTTCAAGTCTACCATCAACATTAACTGGCTCTATATTCTGGCTATTAGGTGTAGCGTCCAATGGTATATCAGCTTCTTCTGGAGTTGATATGGTTCCAGCGTGAAATGCCTTTATTTCTACTACTTGTTTAGGCACTTATTATTTCTCCTCCGTAAGATGTGATTCCATCTACAATGTCTAATACAACAAGATTAAAGTTTCCATTGTGAAAAATATCAACAAGACCAACATTATGTGTCCAGTTTGTTGGACGACCTTTAAGATAATCTTTTGACATATCAGTTAAGCACCCCATTGAGTAAGCCATATGTGGACCAGAGATGTGAGTGATAACTGCTTTTTGGCTGTCATGAGTATGTCCATATATTATATTGCACCCCATTTGGAGAGCATGCGTTCTTGCATGAGCAATCCCTGCATAATGCCCACCATGATAAGCATATAACTTGCTTCCAAAAACTTTAAAAACTTCACCGTATGGATGCCATTCATATCCACGCTCATCAAAACCAAAAGCAGGTCTTGAGCCGTAATGTTCAAGATAAGGATTCTCCTGAACAAAATGGTCGAACCATATCTCATGATTACCTTGAGCGAATTGTTTTTTATTACACTTAACTTCATTAAGGGCTTCATCTATTCTATCTAGTCCTCTATTGCCTTCTGCGATTTCTTTATTGATAGCAGGTAATTGATACTCAAGCGGTGGTCTTTTCTTCTTAGACCATTGCCAATGTGAAACACTTTCGCCATCAATTACGTCCCCTAATAGTAGGAATGCAGTTGGCTTCATGTGTCGTATAACATTTAAAGCACATTTAAATGCCCTCTCGTCGTGATTTGGAAAATGAATATCTGGAAATACTACTACTCTTTCTTTTATTTTCAATAGAAACTCCTATTGTTTTATTTATCATCTCTTCTCCTACAGTAATTCAAAATGAACTAGGTCATCGAATTTATTATCCTTAGTTTCAAAATCACCATCCCAGTCCCCACCCCAACGTACAGATACATTAAGTCTCTTGGCAATGCCTTTAACGTACCCTCCAAAGTAATGAAATCTATCTCTGTCTGCCCAGTCTATTGGGTAAGGTGCAACATCCATAGCTTTGCCCTGAACATGCTTACCAAATTTAGTCTTGCTTTTTCCTTCTTCTACTAATTTATTTTGACGTTCCTGACTTCTCATGCCTTCAATAATAGTACAATCAAATTCTTTGACTACTTCATTAAATACATTCTGAAGTTTTGCATCAACGCCCCTCATTCTTTCCTTACTACGTTTTCCAAATTTCGGCATTAGAATTTCTTTAGTATTTCTTTTATTTGAGAAACCATTTCATCATCTTTCTTTGTTGGTGTAGCTTTAGCTATTAAACCCAGAACCCAGATAACCATTCCTTTAGCTCCACGTTTTTTTACTTGTCTTTCAATATACTTAGAAAGCATACTCATTTTTTTTCTCCTTTAACCATCTTAGTTAAACCTTGGATAATGACATCCAAGAGAATATCGTCCTTATCAGAAGGACTCATTTTTACTATTTTTTCTAGAATCATGAATCCAAGTAGAACCCACTCCCAGTTTGTTGATAACCATTCCATTATGTACTCCATGCTATTATGAAAGTTATTATTCCCATACCTCCAAGTATGTAATTACGCCAGTTCTCTAACGACCTTGTGCGACCATTAGATAATTTTAGCTGTTCTTTAATATCTGGCAATTCTCTATTTAGTATTGTTTCAATACGGGTAAGCCTTTCTTTTACATCTCCACGATAGTCATCAATATTCTTATAATCCATTATTTCTGACTCCCATTAATTCTACCACTTACATAACTTACCTTTTCTGATAAATCAGAAATTTCACGGATAACATCTTCTCTATGTCGAAGAGATATTTCGTCTGATTTGTTCCACCTCTCAATTAGCTTTATAATCATACTTTCCATATTAGCTAATGTTTCAGATTGTCCACGATTTTCAACCTTTAAATCTTCTAAAGTTTTTTGCTGAGAATCTGACTTCTTTGACATTGATACCACCAGATAGACAAACATCACGCCCACTACGCCAATCATTCCTGCTTCGCCATAAATTGCCATAAAATCCATTCTTTAAATCCTTAGTTGACATTTGTCACCATTTTTCATATTTAATCCTTGTTTTTCATACTATTTATCCGAAATGTAGCATAATTCGCACATTTTACTTCTTTTTACGCTTTCCCCAACTAAGTGGGTTAATGTTAAATTCTTTCTCATAGAAGTTCACTTTCTCTTCGAGTTGCTCCCGTTGTACCTTTTCTTCCACCATATGTTTGTCCAGTAAATCCCCAATTTTAACATCAGCCGTGACCATCTCTTCTTCAAGGCTTCCCAGTCGAGACTCGATACGCCAATAACCATAAACAAGCATCCCGACCAAAACAAGTAACTGCCCCAGCCATTTGAGATTGATACTAACCACAGCATTATCATCAACGACAGTACCCTTGTAACTTCGAGCAGTCTCAAGTTCAGCCATTTAAACATACTTCTTGTCGATTATAGAAACATAATGCTTGGGGGTTACAATCCCCGTAAAAACATACTTTACAGGGATTCCATAGCTTGTGCTACTCGACCACTTCTGCTTCTTCAGGTTCTTCAAGGGCTTTCTCCAATTTCTTCATAAAGAACTCACGTCCACCTTGTAGTTGGGCTAGATTGAACATACTACTTCCAATCTTCCTGTCTAGGTCGGCTACATGATTAACAAGCATTACCTGTTCTTCATTTAAGTCTTCTGGTTTGTACTCGACATCGTTGATAACGACAGTCTGCTGTTCTTTTTGTTTTTTATCAGACATTATTTATCCTTTTTGGTTTACAGAGCTTGAATATCAGTCTTCAAGGTTTCCCACCCTTCTTTCTGAGATGTTGACTCTGCTATTGAATTATCACACATGGCGATTCTATCGTCACACATGGCTACTGTTACCTCTTGAACTGAATCTGCACCTGCTTTACCAGTTTCAGCATCATAGGTCTTTTTTGATAGTTTGATAGTTTCGTGGGACACTTCAGCTCTTGCTTCACGAACCACGACTCCATCGCTATCTTGTACTTCAGAAACAGCAGGAGCGTCAACTACTACAGTCTTTGCTACTGACCATTTCTTGTTCTTTTTTCTTAATGCATAGTCTTTCATAGCTATACTCCTTTATTAGTCTTCAAGCCCGTCAACGTAGCTAGACCAAGATGATTTCAATTCATCTGTCCATACTAAATTGGCTATATCTTGAACTTCTATTGGTTCACCTGACACATCTGCATCAGGAGTTAAAACTTTTCTATGTGCTGAACGAGATAATTCTGTCCAACCATCTGCATCAGAGCCTTCAGAAACAACTGTTGATTCCCTGACTCCAATCTTCTTAAATCCACCATTAACTTGGATTTGGTCTATTCTTGTTTCTTTTTTAAGTGCCATAATTGAATCCTTGATTAATCATCTGTTTCGTATTGAATTGAAAAATAAATATCTTCGTCAGCACCTGATACATCATCACCATCAACTTTATCCCAAGCATATGCCGATGCTGTTTCATAGAAGAATATATGTTCACTAGTATTGGTATAACAGGATATATTATTAGATTTGCTGTTAGGAGACATACTTTTCATCATAACATCTCCCCCAACTGCATTGTGTTTAACCGTAAATGGTAGTCCTTGTACTAAAAAATCCCCAGATACAGCACTTACATTACCAAGATTAGCCCATAAAGTAACCAAAGCCCCAATTTTCACATATCTAGTGTTTGCAGTAATAATATCACATGACCAATTTGCAGGTAAGGTAGGAGTCCAACTGCCTTCTTCGTAGGAATCTAGAGTTTCACCAAAAGATGAGGTTAATCTTACTCCACCTTTAGCCCATAATAAGCCCTCACTTATGTTAGTGCCTGAACCTGTCGCATTTACAACCCCTTGAAATGTGGCTAATGCTCCAAATGTAGCAACTCCACCAAATGTAGAACCAAGTCCACTACCATCAATCTCTACAAGATTACTTCCATTTACACCAATAAGATTTTTTGTAACGCCACTTGTGTTTTTAGCATTTAACATATTATTATTTGGAAGTAAAACTGTCCCACCAAAAGTAGCGTTGCCTGAAGAGTTTAGTGTAAAACAAGATGCATCATTTCCATTTAGAAACTGCAATTCATCATCAGGTGATACTGCTTTTATTTTCCAATAATCTTCGTTTGTCGCACCATTATCAGAAATAAGAGATAGAGTAGCATCACCATTGCTTGTGTCTGTACTCTTTATAACTACTTGGGGGGCATCATTGAGAACTGTAAATTGACCTATCGAAGTCAAAGTACCTGCAAATGTGGCGTTTTGAGATGAGTCAATA
>Ga0206681_10000974_pt1 | contig 13903 bp, 14 predicted proteins | sample M150012015metaG_FD_161048 | JGI IMG/M metagenome (GOLD analysis project Ga0206681, IMG submission 161048) | Ammonia-oxidizing marine archaeal communities from Monterey Bay, California, United States - M1 500m 12015 | ecosystem: Environmental > Aquatic > Marine > Intertidal zone | place: USA...
GGATACTACGATGAATATGAAGACTCCGAAGAATACGACAGCGGAAAGCTAGATGGTGTGCATAGAAGTTGGTACGAGAATGGTCAATTAAAAATTGAAACAACCTACAAGGATGGTAAATTCATAAGTGAAAAATGCTGGGATGAAGACGGAAACAAAATAGAATGCCCAGAAGATTAGTGACAATAGACGAACTTCAGAAAGACGGAGTATTTATCACCCATTCTTAAGCTTCATCAATGCCTCCAGGGCCGCACTCACGTGTTCTTCTTTTAGGATAATCGTCAGCTCGTGGGTAGTTGAAATAACCTCTATAATACTGATGCCTCTCCAGGTAATAATTCCCAGGAGGTGATGATACAGACCTGTTACCTCGGTATTGAGCTTGGGAAGCTGTATGGTTATACTCGCCAGATTTTCCTGTCGCGATTGATAAGGGATAGCCCCCAGTGATTTTTCAAATATGTTTTTGAGATTTTCGCTAATGATTACGGTGGTTTCGTGAACGCCCTTACATAAAGTATGAAAGCCATTGGTGTTGGTAAGCTGTTTCATACTGAACTTTGAGGACATTTTCTCAAATTCAGGGGTGTTTTGAAAGCTATAGTCGATCAATCCCGATTTTACGGTCAGATCACCTATCTTTTTAAGCTGTTTTTTGAGCTGACGTGATTTTTTGATCTGCTCAATTTCCATTCGCTTAATGGTCATAATGATGGCATTTACATTGAGCTTTTTTCCAACTTTTTTGGATAGCTCAGGTTCAATCTGTCGAGCTAAGGCGGAGATATTGATTAAACCATTCTTTATGTTCTCGAGAATAAAAGGTTCTTTCTTTAAAATCTCATCAATATGGCTTTTTATCGTAATCATGTTAAAATATTAACAAATAGTTAAATAATTGACAAATTTAGCATTAAAATTTGATGCGCAAAAGTGGTGCTCTACTTTCGTCAAAAAAAAGAAATGAAGACACCTTACTATTTTTATGATCTCGATTTATTGGAACGTACGCTCATACAGCTGATTGCAGAGGCTGATGACAGCCATATACATTATGCCATAAAAGCCAATACGGATAAACGGATCTGTAGAATGATTTCAAATTATGGATTCGGTGTGGATTGTGTGAGTGGCAATGAGATTTTACACGCCATCAGATGTGGATTTCCACCTTCTAAAATTGTATTCGCCGGTGTCGGCAAAACAGATGAGGAAATTCAAATCGGGCTCAAACACAACATTGCATGCTTTAATGTCGAATCTGCTCAAGAAGTACAGGTGTTAAATAAGCTTGCAAAAAGAATGAAAAGGGAGGCTAATGTGGCTATAAGGGTCAATCCGAACATCAGCGCAGAAACCCATGAATACATCACTACGGGTACTCATGAAAATAAATTTGGGATCTCCTGTGAGCATTTGATGGGTGTTGTTCGATTGATTGAGGATAGCAGCTATCTCAAATTGACTGGACTACATTTTCACATTGGAAGTCAGATTTTGAATATGGATAATTTTAAGGACCTCGCCCTTAAGGTCAACCTTATTCTTTCGGAGCTATATGATGAAGGTGTTGATATACAGCATGTAAACTTAGGAGGTGGTTTAGGTATTGATTACGATAATCCTTTCGACGCTTCAATACCTGATTTTCAGTCTTATTTTCAGGTATTCAAAACCCATCTCAATCGAGATTTATTCGGAGCGCTTCATTTTGAGCTCGGACGCTCCATAGTAGGACAATGTGGAGATTTACACACTAAAGTACTCTTTGTAAAGCAGGGTGTAGCAAAACAATTCGCGATTGTAGATGCAGGTATGACGGATCTACTACGACCGGCTCTTTATCAGGCCAATCATCATATCATTAAAAAAAATGCTCTTGAAAATGAGGAGGAGCATCAATATGACATTGTAGGTCCGATCTGTGAGTCCAGTGACGTATTCAGATCTGCTTATTCCATTGAAAGGCTGAAAAGAGGGGATGAGCTAATAATCAAGTCTGTTGGTGCCTATGGCCAGGTGATGGTGAGTGAATACAATCTGAGAAGCAGACCCGAGGTCTATTATAAAAAAGATACGTCGATGGCTACAATTGCTTTAGGAGAACATATCCTGATGAACTAATTAAACGCTCATCGTGGAATGCAGCTATTGAAGTAAAAAATCGAGTGCATCCTTACAGGATTCCTCGGGAATTTCTTCCATAGGAATATGCCCAACCTCTTTATAAATAATAACCTTTGCGTTTTGCAGGTCATTTTTAAAAGATTCCGCATCTTTTGAAGAAATCCAGGCGTCATTATCTCCCCACAATAAGAGTGTGGGGGTGCTGATATTTTGGAGTGCATCTGTGTTTTGCTTAAAAGGTAAATTTGCAATGGTCTTAAAAGCCTTCAGGTTTCCTTTTCTTTTTGCAAGGTTATAATATCTATTTGCCAGTTCATCGCTTATTAAGCGGTGATCATAAATGACCTCCTTTAAAATTTTACGAGCTAAAAATTTTGGTACCAGCTGAAAATTAAAAACCTGATTTAATACGGGTGTTTTTGCAATGATAAAGGGCCAGGGATATTTTCCTTGATTTATATATCCGGCAGAATTAATCAATATCATTTTATCAATTCTGTGCTCCATTGCAACAGCAAATTCCCAGGCAATCCACCCTCCGAGTGAGCTTCCTGCAATATGAAACTTATTGATGTCTAGCTTATCCATAAATTCCTTGATAAATTCTATATATCGATTTATGCTGTATTCATTATCAGTCCAGGGACCGGTCAAGCCAAAGCCAGGAAGGTCTACGCGAATAACACGATGGTTTTCTGAAAGCTTATTTGCCCAATTATCAAAGGTGTGCAGTGAAGAAAAAACGCCATGTAATAATAAAATCACATCTCCCTTTCCCTTATCTGTATAGTGAATTTTGATCCCATACAGGTCCATGAATTTAGAATCCGGCAGCGTATATTTTTCGATAAGTTCTTTCAATTCCATAATCTGTTAAATATAGATAAAACTATCAAAGACATCCCTACAAAAGAAACAAAGCTATTCCTTGAACTTTTTTATCTTTATATAAACCACAAAACCGGTATTTCATCTATTGACCTGCCGATTTTAATTTATCTAAAAGTGTTATATGCAGGTTAAAAAGAGCTATTTCCTATTATTATTTGTTCTGCTGTTTGCGCGAACGGGCAGCACTCAAAACGTGACTGTAACTCAGGTGGCGGGTCCCATTGTACTTAATGAACCCATTTTTGATAGCGTACATCAGCTAAATCTTGTGAGAGGTTTGTTTGCTGATGTCATTGTCAAGAACAACACGATTTGGACGACCTATCAAATAGCATCTGATACCACATTATCTTTCGGTAAAAGCCTTTGGTATAAAAAATTCAACCGGGATTTAGATCTTGTTCAGGGGCAAACGATGGGAATAAACGTATTCACGGATCCTATTTACAGCAATGATTTAGGCGATCATCAAATCACCTTTATGAACGATACCTTGTATATCGTTTCTTTAATCGTTGGCCATGGCAATGGAGCAGGCCTGTTCAAGTACGACACCCTATTCAACAGAATATCGGGTCCTGTTTACGTAGGTGATTCCACAACTGATGCCTGTCTGGATATGGGAATTGGGAACGATGGATCTAATGTATATACGCAGTTTTATCATGTTCCTATTGGATGCTCCATACCAGAATGCTGGGGAGCAAAAATAGTTAAGCTGAATGCAGCTCTCGATATACTTGACTCCAATGTGGTGGATCCTGAAACAGGAACATTTTTGACGGGAACCTCCATTGTACATGTTCCTAATGGTCAAATGGGTGCTACACAGGATAAGCTTCAGGTTTTTAGTACAAACAGAGACTATGGCAACGCCCTTACAGTAGGGATTCACACCTTCTCCGTTGATATGGGCCTGCAATATATTACGGGATCTCCTCAAACAATTATCGAGGAGGAGCTTGACACCTACTGGCCATGCGGAGTGTCCTGGAATCAAGCGCATCAGCTATGGGTGGTTGGTTATACCAAGGAAGTTTCAGATACCATTTTTCCTCATGAGGAGCTGGGACCTTCGTTTATTAAAATATTTGATTCGGACTGGAATCTTGTGGATTCTTTTCAGCTAAACGAGGGCAATAGTGCTTTTCGGGTGATGACAGAAACTGAAGGAGACGACATTTATGTAGTCTATGACGAAATGCCTTATCAGCATCATACAACGACAGTGTCCTCATGTAAAATTGAACATTTCAAAATTTCAGGTGCATCTGGGGTAAACGCTGTCACATTAGATGACGAAGGGATAGCACTTTATCCAAACCCATCGGCAAATGGATCTTTTACCCTTAAAACAGATCTTCATTCGGCAATTAGTGTTGCTGTTTATGACCATCAGATGAAGCTGATAGATTCCTTTGAACGACCTTCTGGAAAAACGAATATGTTCCAAATTAAGGATAAAGGCTTCTATTTTATTTATGTTAAATCAGATGGTATTATTGTTGTTAAAAAACTGGTCGTATTATGAAACTTCTTTTAGTTTTCTTGCTTCTTGGCTTTTTTTCTGTTGGGCAAAAAGCACCCGATTGTAATGAGCTTGAAGGTGTGGATATAAGTAAAGAGGACCTCACCTCAGCTTATACTGGCCCGGTTAAAGAATGCGACGGAAATAGTACCACCCGATATTATTGCATATATAAAAACGGCAAACCACATGGAACGGAAAAATACTGGGGACTCGCTGGTGATCTAACAGGTAAAGGAAAATATATGGATGGAAAACCTGTGGGAACACATCGCGAATGGCAAGACGAAGGTGAGCTGATATCTAAAATTAAGTATAAGAATGGATTGAAGCACGGAAAGTCAATGGAATGGTACAGGTGGTATGAGTTTAGCGATAAAGAAATGCAAGGACAGCTTTTCGATGTCACACTCTACAAGAATGGAAAGAAATGGGGCAGAAGTCTGGTCTATCATAAGAATGGTCAAATTGCTCAGGATGTGCATTATGAGAACGACAAAAGAGTTTCGGGTGTGTGCTACAATGAATTTGGAGCTTATATTCCTTGTCAGTAAGTAGATCTAATAGAATCCTCTTGTTTAATTGCAATGATTGCTAGGGCCTTTATTGAATTTGTCTCCCGCCATATAATAAAAACCTTCTTCTCTTGAGATGGAATGATAAACAACTGTTCCATCAGAATACATCAATTTTACAACAGTATTATTTCCTATTTGGATTACTGACCATGTTCCTGTATCAGAATCTTTAGATTTATCAGTGTTTCCGTCGAGACCGCTCCCTGACAATGCAGTATAAGATGAATTAGAGTAATAAAATGACTTGTCACTGCAAAAGATATATTTAGTGGTACTGCTTGAGTTTCCTCCAGTATAATAACTGCCATCGGGAGATGATGTGCTTGTTGAATAGGAATCTCTTGATATGAGCTTGTTTCCACTTAGTTTTTGAGTCCATTCTGCTGAAATAACTTGAGGAGTATAAGTGATGCTTTCTGCTATTTTGCGAATGGCCTCTTTTTGTTTTGAATCATCTGCAGAAGCTTGCGTCAATGTAAAAATTACGACTCCTTTGCAATAGTGCTTGTTACTCAAAAGCCCGATTGCTTTTGATTTAATTGGACTTCCCTGTGAATTCCCTGTATAGCTTAAAGTTAATTTGTTTTGTCCTTCCATATTAGCATAATCAGATGGGGTGAGCTGAATGCCTTCCTCAGAATAACCAGATTCCATTTGTTGTTTCAGTTTTTCAATATCATTGTTCCCATGTTCCATAATGACAATAGCACCCGCAATCACATCGTGGCCAAGAATGACTACGCCAAACTCATCATTGACAAGCTTCCATTCACCCGTTGAAAAAGAAATTGGTATTCCCAATGGTTTTATTTGAGCGCTAGCTTGAAAAATGATAATGACCGAAAGCAAAAAAATAATTAGAGATTTCATTATGTTTTTATTTTAATGAATTTTGAATATACTAAAATTTAATTAGATGTACTTTAGCCTTTCATATTATTCAAATGAAGAACTTTTTAAGCTATACAGGCCGAATACTGGTTGTTGTTTCAGGAATATTACTTGCTTGGGGTTTTCAATCCTTGTATGGTAAATATTCTAATCAGCTTGAAACATTAAACCATATACCTTATGGTAGATTGTATGTAGCATGTCTTATAGTTGGAATATTTATGATCATTAAAGGAAATCGATTGCCTTATTAAAGAGGTCAATTATATTGATTTATAATTTTAGCTTTAGAAATAATATTTTATACTTTCGCTGTGCATTAAGCTCTAAAAACAGGTGTTATGAAAATCTTGTCTTTTATCGGTTTATTTCTGTTAAGCTGTGGTGATGGCGCAAGTAATAACGCCACTCAAAGCAATCAGGACACTTCGAATAAGAAGAAAAATGAGAAGCTTCACATAATGGAAATAGAAGAAAACCGCCAGCCTGGAAACATAAGCGAAATCTCTCGAGGTGATGCTGCTTTTGAGAGTGTAAGAAAGCTTGTAGGAGATTCGGCTCAGCTTATTAGAGGTGACGAAGCTTTAAAGCATATTCAAGATCAGTTAAATCAATAATAGGTTTATTATACTGTTCGAATAAAATTAATTCAATGTTTTATTATCTTTAGAAATCCAATTTCAGTAAATATGAAGTGTCTATTTGGTTTTATCTTTGTTTCAGCGCTTGCTTTTGGCCAGACACCAATTAAATGTGACAATGCAGATTGTGCTGCACCCTTGTGTGAAAATGTAAAAGCTACATTGGACGGGTTTGATGATGATATACCGGACGATTATTCTGGTGAATTAAAAACCTGTCACGAAAATGGCAAACTGAAGGAATATAGAAACTATGTGGATGGACAGCAAAACGGAACATCTTTAGTGTATTTTGAAAACGGCCAGCTTCGATCCAGATTTGATTATGTAGATGGAGCTATTAACGGTTTATCAATGAAATATCATGAAAATGGAAATTTGAGTGGTCTTGTCGATTTTATCCAGGGCCAGATGGACGGAGAAATGATGAGTTTTTATGAAGATGGAAAGCTCAAATATTCGGCTGTATATTTAAATGGTCAGCTCCACGGTCAGTCCATCAAGAACTACCCGAATGGTGAACCGGAATTCATTCAGCATTTTGCAAATGGCGAACAGCATGGCGAATTTTTTAAATTCTACGAAAATGGACAGCTTCAGCTTTCAACGCATGTTGTTAATGGCGTATTGAATGGTGAAGCCATGAAATTTTTTGAGAATGGGGAATTGGAATTTGCGATCAATTTTATGGATGGTAAAGAACATGGCAAAACAACCTATTTTAACGAGGACGGAAGCTGGCATTCAACAAAAGAGTACGAAATGGGAAAACTCACTTCCTGTGAGGGAGCCTGTGATTAAATAATTAATGTAAAAATAAAAACTATGAAAATTTTATCCTATGCTGGATTTGGAATGGGGCTGATAGCAGGTGCAATGGCTTTATACCTTCATTTTGTGGCCGTCCCGGAAGCTCATTCTGCGGAAAATACTATTTCGCGTATTACAAGCTCTACAATGTATGATAGAGAAAGTCAACCTGCCGAAATGGAAGCTTTACGTGAGCAAAGCGGTCAAAATATAGATTATGGTGAATACACCCTTCTTTTAGGTGGACTTGCCTTTTTGCTTTCTATATATCCAGCAGTTAAAAAAAACAAGTATGCCATGGCAGGAGCTGCTCTTGGTGTTGTTACATTCTTTATCGGTGCAGCCTATGGCACGCACATGTTCTCCTGACCATGATACTTGAATTGCATCTCGAAAACACTAAATTAAACACATGAATAAAACACTCTTTTTTTTCTTCCTTTTTATTTTTATCGGCTGTGTTTCCTTTTCACAAAAAAAGGCACCTAAATGCGAATCGGTAGATGGGCTGACCATAAATTATATAGATGAAGTTCCCGAAGGATTTTCAGGAGCGATAAAGGTGTGTTATCAAACAGGAGAATTAAGTGCCTATTTAACTTTGATGAATGGCTTGACAGACGGTATTTCAAAACAATGGTATCAAAACGGGAAGCAGAAGGTAGAGGAGTCTTTCAAAAAAGGAATTTTAGATGGAAAAAGCCGAAGCTGGTATGAATCGGGAAATCTTGAGGCAGAGTCTTCTTACATAGATGGGAAAGCTGAAGGAAAATCCAGAATTTGGTTCGATACGGGGAAACTTAAGAGGGAAATGACATTCATAAATGGTTTGGCCAGTGGCTTTATCAAATTTTATCACGAAAATGGACAAATTGAATACACTGTTGATCTAAAGGAGGGAGTAGAGCAGGGTGAGGGCAAATGGTATTACGATGATGGAGCATTGATGAAAAGCGTTGTTTATGACAATGGCTTTGCAATAGGTACTAGTCAGGAATGGTATTCAAGCGGAAAGCTGAAAATCGAAACGGAATATTTGGACGGGGAACCTTCTGCTTACCGATGTTATAATGAAGAAGGAACCTTAATACCGTGTGAAGCAGAATAAAATAGTTAAAGGGGTATTCCTTTGCGTAAATAACAATATATTATACTCAAATATTAAATATGAAAAATCTGTTTATACTCTTATGTGCTACATACTTGTTCGTTTCCTGTGGAGGAGATAATTCTGCTTCAAAAGATAATTCTTCTTCAAAGGATGGAGCTACAAAGGATCAAAATGCTAATAAGAAGTCACCTGAGCTGTTTGTCTATGAAGGCGAGCTGTTTTCTGCTCCCAAATGTGAGGACACCGAAGGCATTGAAATTGATTGGTTAAATCCAAATAGTATGCCTGTAGATTATGTTGGGCTTATTAAAGTATGCTACCCAGATGGCCAGCTACAACATAGCGCAGGGATTAAAAACAACAAATGGGATGGCGAATTATATTTATATAATGAAGCGGGGCACCTGAGTGTTTTAGAGAAGTATATTGATGGTTTACATGTGAATTCTAAAATGTATCGCCCGGATCGTACTATGTTTTTCCAAGCAAATTACACTAATAAGAGTAGGGATGGAGAACAAATTCAATATGGGTTAAAAGGAGAAGTTAAAATGGTGTCACAATGGAAAGACAGAAAAATAATTGCCTGCGAGGGTGATGATTGTCCAGAATTATAATTTAAGCTTTATGCTTGAATACCACTTCTGATACTCCGGATTGCACCATTTTTAGCATGCGTTTTCGAATTCCTATTCTGCCCAGAATGGGAAGCATTACAAAAAAGAAAAACTTACTTTGCCATCTTGGTGCTCCGAGCATAAAGTACCCGAATTTTTGTTGAAATTTCTGCATGATTCGGATTTCCTTTATGCGTTCCTTTTGAATTTTGTCAAAGAGCTCGGTATAGTGTGTGTTTTCCTTTTTCAGCTCTGGAATCAGATGATTGGCCGCTACAAGGCTGTCTCTGATAGCCAGGTTTATTCCCTGTCCAGCCACAGGCGACATGGTATGCGCAGCATCTCCCAGAAATAAAACGTTTTTGTAGTGCCATCTGTCCAGACGGTCACATTCTACTTTGAGAAACTGAGATTTTGTATTTTCATTATAGCCCTTTTGTACGAGTTCTTTGTATTGTTCGGGTATTTCTGAGAGCAATACGTCTTTTCTTTTTTCAAAATCTTTTTCCATTAATACTTTTTGGTCCTTTTTCCCCCAGGCCATTTGAATCAGGCCTTCTGCATTCGTATAGAGAATAAAAATACTTTCCCCATTGAGATATGCCCGAAATCCTTGTGGAATAAGGGCTTCGTTGCTTGGTCTTGGAAGAAGTAGCCATAAGATATTCCAATGAGTGGCTACCTTCTTTACTTTTAGATTCAGTCTCTTTCTGAGTGGGGTACCTCGACCGGTGGTAATACAGAATACATCCCCTGTAATGGTTTGTTTATTGTGACTGTTGTCACGTACATTAACTCCTGTAATCTGTTCATTGCCTTGTTCAAAAGACATGGCATTCCATCCCATATACGATTCGTAAAGAGGAGATTTTGAAAGCTCAGCATGGAGGTAGGCCAGGAATTTTTCCTGATGAAGGATAATTCCAAAATCTGACACGCCATCAACTCCTTTTAGGACTGCAACGGGTTTGTTGTCAAAGAATACTCTGGCGGCTTCCGCTCTGGCACTCATGCCTAAACGATTAATGTCCTTCATTAATCCCAGGTCCTCGAGATGCTTTACCACTGAAATCTGTATTCCTTCTCCTCTGAATTCTCTGGAAAAATCGGTATGTCTTTCGATGAGTTTTACGGTAACCCCATTTTTGACCAGTAACCAGGCGAGCATCATTCCTCCCGGACCAGCACCAACGATAACTATTTCTTTTTGAGCTATTGACATTAGCTTTTAAAGGGAGAATTTTCCTGATGTCTTTTAATGGATTTTCTTGCGACCACTAATCCAAAAATGATACAAGCAAAAAATCCAACTATTTGAAGCCATAATGGTATATCTGGATTGAACAGAACGAAGTCATATATTCCATGTAATAAGGCGGCATAACCCAGGCCAATCAGGGCATAATATCGTTTGCCGTAAAACTTCTGTATCCCCATATAATATCCCATGATTATAGCAAAGACGGCATGCATGGGGACTGCGGAGAACATTCTGAGCCAGGCAACTGTTTCTCCTCCTTGGTAGACATAAATAATATTCTCAAATGTGGCAAAACCCATAGATACCATAACGCAGTACACAATGCCATCAAATGGTTCATTGAAATCGTCTTTTTTATAGGTGTAATACCTGACAAAAATATATTTACTGAATTCTTCCACCAGTCCGATTCCCACCACACAGGATATCAGTGAGAAAAGAAAATTCGTGCTTTGAGCCTCAAATCCTATAATTTCGGATCCAATTAAAGATAAAATCAAAGCAGGAATCACACTCAATATCCCGAATATAAAGCTGATGACCAGTAGTTTTACAGGTTCTTTTTCGTGTTTGTCTTTAAAATAGATGTACAAGCAAATGGCAATACCGGGAGCAATAGCGAGCGCAAGAAGGGAAAATGTCATATTGTTGTGTTTAAGTTTTGAAAAGATAAATAAAATAGTGCCAAACCAGGTGTACTATTCACGATTTGTGAATCCAGATTCCGTTTAATTTAATTTGCTCCTCATTTTGTTCGTGGTGTATAAAATCAGTAATGCTGTCTTCAGAAAGCCCCGTGCTGTTCATCAGCCAGGAGACTGTGGTTTTCTCTTTACAGCGTTCAAGGAGTATCTTGTTTCTGTTTTTCATCGGAAAGCCATTTTGAATGCATGGGTTGCAATGCCCACATTTTTTTGTCTGCTGATCGAAATAGGTAATAATATATTGTGAATTACATGTTGTACAGTCAATCAATTCTATGATATGCTGAATTTGCTTCTTGTATTTCTTTTTTCGTTCGGAATATATGGAGGGATGCAAGGTAAAGTGATCCAGTGGAGGTCGTTCTCTTAAAAAGGTAACAGTGGGCAGGGATGAGGCAGGAATGTAATCCAGAATACCAAATTTATGAAGCTGGTCTAATTGTCGATTGATTTGAGATTCAGTGATTTTCAGTGTGTTTGATAGTGCCTTAAAATCAATTCTTTTGTACATGTCAAATACTCCAGGGAACTTCCGTATAATATATTGTGAGATTGCTCTGAGGGTTTCGTTTTGAACCTGAAAATTGTACAGGGTATTCATGTCTACATTCAGCTTTATTCGGGCAGGATTGAATACGCCCTCAGAAAAAGCGAGCATTCCGTTGAGCTCCAGTAATTTTAAGGCATTGTAAGTAGCGATGGGTTCGAGCTTTTTATGTGCACATAATTGTTTCAAATCCAACGGATAGACCTCGTCTTTTCCAGAGCCATACGCAATTTTCAAAATAGAGCAAAGTGAACTATAAACCTGGGCAATGGTTTCCGATTCGGGATATTTTTTTTTCGGAAGCTCCTTTAGCTCATCGAGATCAGAATCTGTTACAAAAGCAAGAGCAATCGCATTTTTCTGATCCCTTCCAGCACGTCCTGCTTCCTGAAAATACGCTTCAATGGAATCGCATATTTCGTAATGAATCACATAGCGTACATTGGGCTTGTCGATCCCCATACCAAAGGCATTAGTAGCCACCATGATTTTGGATGTTTCATTCATCCAGCTTTCCATTGCAGCTGCCCTTTGTTTACCTTGTAAACCTCCGTGGTACATGGCGCACGATATTCCTTCATTTGACAGCAGCTGATATACCTTCTTAACTGATTTTCTGGTTTGACAATAGACAATTCCGCAGCTATTCTTAAGTGAGGTGCAAAACTCAATGACTCTGCTGTTTTTTGCTTGAGAACGAAAAATACGATAGGCGAGATTTACACGTTCAAAAGAAGCTTCATGAACGGTATGGTTATTAAGCTTTAACTGCTCTATAATGTCTGATTTAGTAAATTCATTAGCGGTTGCAGTAAATGCAGCTACAGGGAGCTTCGGTTTGAGCTCTCTTAGTTTGTAAATCTCCTTATATGCTGGTCTGAAATCGTGTCCCCATTGAGAGATACAATGGGCTTCATCAACAACCAGAAGGCCTACATCCATCAGCTTGAAACGCTCCAAAAACAGTTTGGTCATAAGGCGTTCGGGAGATACATACAAAAAGTCATAGTTTCCAAAACGCACATTATCGAGGGCGATGTCTATTTCCCGATAGCTCATTCCACTGATTATTGCTATTGCTTTTAAATCCCTATCGTTGAGCTGTTTGATTTGATCCTGCATCAAGGAAATTAGAGGAGAAACTACTATTGTCAGACCTTTCCTGATGATTCCGGGGAGCTGATAGCAAAGAGACTTTCCTCCCCCTGTAGGCAACATAGCAAATACGTCCTTTCCTGATATAATATCTATAATGATATCTTCCTGAACAGGTCTGAATTCATCAAAACCCCAGTATTTCTTTAAAATTTCTTTATGTGTACCCACTGATAGTAAAAGAATTACAATTTAGGCATAAAATTTGTGCGGTATTTATCTTGAAAATCCATGTATTAACACTATCTTTGCAAGCCTTAAAAACTCAAATTCATGTCTACTGAAACATATACATTTCCCATTACAGAAACCACTCATTCAAAGTTAAGCTATTTTGATTGGGACCATTTGCATTTCGGTAAGGATTTTTCTGACCATATGTTTGTGATGGATTATGAGAATGGAGAATGGAAGCAGGGGGAGATTGTTCCCTTCGGAAATATTTCCATGCATCCAGCTATGTCGGCAATTCATTATGGCCAGTCTATTTTTGAGGGAATGAAAGCCCATCGTTCAATTAATGATGATATTCTAATTTTTCGTCCTGAGTCGAATGCCAAAAGATTCACTGAATCAGCTGTCAGAATGTGTATGCCTCCAGTAAACGAAGAATTATTTGTTGAGGCAATAAGACAGCTAATAAAGCTGGATTCTGAGTGGGTAACTAAAAGAAGAGGTCACTCTTTATACATTAGACCCTATATGTTTGCTACAGATGAGCTGGTCGGAATTCGACCTTCGGAAACGTATAAGTTTATGATCATAACCTCTCCGGTAGGTCAATATTATTCTGAACCATTGAATGTCAAGATAGAGACTCATTACACACGTGCAGCAAATGGTGGAGTCGGTAGAGCAAAAGCAGCTGGAAACTACGCCGCCTCTTTGTATCCTGGATTACAGGCTAAAAAAGAGGGATACCACCAATTGATATGGACAGATGCCCGAACAAATACATTTATTGAGGAATCAGGAACAATGAATATCCTGTTCCAGATTAATGATGTATTAATCACCCCAGACGAAGACCATGACACCA
>Ga0206681_10000978_pt1 | contig 13876 bp, 14 predicted proteins | sample M150012015metaG_FD_161048 | JGI IMG/M metagenome (GOLD analysis project Ga0206681, IMG submission 161048) | Ammonia-oxidizing marine archaeal communities from Monterey Bay, California, United States - M1 500m 12015 | ecosystem: Environmental > Aquatic > Marine > Intertidal zone | place: USA...
TTATTGATTGTTAAACAGTTATAGGCTTTCAGGTGTTGATTTTTTGTTTATTAGCAGTCTATCGACTACCTCTCCAGATATGAGGTGTTTGGAAATTATTTCATCAACATCTTCCTCGTCAATGTACTGATACCAAACGTTGTCAGGGTAAACCACGGCTACTGGCCCGTTTTCACACCTACCCAGACACCTAGACTCACTAACGCCTATCTTGCCCTCACCCAGCATGGCACTATCTCGACACTGGTCCTTTGCGTACCTATACATAGCCTTGGCCCCGAACTGGGAACAGCACTGCTTCCCGTTAACCCTAACGTTGTTGCAAAAGAAAATATGTCTAGTATAAAAATTCATAGCACTTACTATAAATCTATTGCTCTCTGATAGCAATACTTTTTGTCTATCCCGGTAATCTTGGCAGCAATCTTAGAGGCCTTGGATGCCCCCATCTCGCTCAGAAGGATTGGCAATATTTTGTCTAACTGCTCCTCACCGTTCACCTTAGAGTTCTTATCAATTGCAGATATAAGTACTACAAACTCGCCCCTTTGGTGGTCCTGTTGTGACTGTAAATAGTCGACTATATCTGGCAAAGTTGCTGTTATTATTGTTTCAAATGACTTGGTAAGCTCCTTAGCGAAACACACAACCCTGTCATCGCCAAGAACCGATCTAAGGTCTAAAGCGCTGGCAAGTATGCGTTTAGGTGACTCATAAAAGATTACTGTCTCCTTGGAGTGAGATATTGCCCTTATTGCCTTGACTCGTGCCCCCTGTTTGGAGGGCAGAAATCCATAAAAAGTGAAGCTGTCGCTGGCAATCCCTGAGGCGGATATTGCGCTTATAAGAGCACTCGGGCCAGGAATCGGGGAAACCTCTACGCCTGCTTTTTTTGCCTCCCTAACTAGTACATATCCTGGGTCGCTTATTAGTGGTGTACCGGCATCACTTATAAGTGCCATACTCCTTCCTGACAAGAGGGAGCCGACCAAATCTGCAGTTTTTTTTGCCTCATTGTGCTCATGGAGTGACTGTACAGGGGTAGATATACCGTAATGCGACAACAACTTTTTGCTGTGCCTGGTGTCCTCTGCAAGGATAACGTCAACACTTTTCAGGGTATCGATAGCTCTGAAAGATATATCTTCTAGGTTCCCTATAGGTGTAGCTATGATATATAACATTTTTATAATTTATTTAATCTCGTTCCAATTCTGAAAACGCTTTATAGTCATAAAGCTAATGCCTTATTTGTTTTTTGGCTCTAAGGATAGGTATTTTATCTAAGTCTTTATGTATAGATACCATTATGCCCGAAAAACTTTTCAGAGCTAACCTTCCAATCACGCCTCACAACGAAGAAATAATTCAACAAATGCAGACAATGTAGCATAACTTTGTCTGTCTCTTTACTCATGTTCACTAGCAACTTGATTTAAAATGTAGCTATTAATTTTATTACAGCAACCTCAATAAGGGTCTCACGATGAAAACAAGAGCGCTAATACTGATATCAATATTTACAGGATATATACTTCTCTCCTCATGCGTTCCTGCCATACAGGGGGCCTCTACAGTAAGCTCACTAGCTTCAATCAGTATCGATCGTAGAACTGCTGGAGTTGTACTGGATGACAAAACTTTGCACTTAAAATTGATAACCTCTGGCGCTGAGGATGTCCAGTTAGATGGTAGCCACATAAACTATATGATATATGACAAGAGCGTACTGGTTGCTGGCGAGCTACCAAGCAAAGAGATACAGTCATACGTCTTAGGCAAAATACAAATACTAGCCCCAAACATTAAACAGATATATAACGAAACTACTATAGGGCCAACTAGTGGAATAGTTAGTAGGACCAAAGATTCGGCAATAACGTTACAGGTTGAGGTTCTGTTTCAGGACCAGGAAGTGTTCCACCCTACACACGTAAAGGTTATGACTGAGAATCAGAACGTATATCTTATGGGTGCGGTAACCGACCGTGAAGGCTCGATGGCGGCAAAAATTGCAGCCAATGCCAGAGGAGTAAAAAGGGTAGTGAAGATGTTTGATTACCTAGCGGCAATACCTGATTCCGAAATTGAGAAGGCAAAGGCCAAGGAAAAAAATGAACAGGACAAAGCGACTCTGGAACAGCTCAGTGCAGACCTGGAAGCCGAAAAATTAATAATTCAACAAAAAATTGACGAGCTTAACTCTGCTAACTGAGATAGGTTAAATTTTTTATCGGGGCGAACGATTTTCGGTGCTGCCCCTCTATCACCCCAAAATTAGTTAGGGCCGTAACATGTTGAATCGTGCCATACCCCTTGTGCTTTGCAAAGCCGTACTCTGGGTAGGACTTATCTAGCTCAAGCATCTGAATGTCTCTAGTCACTTTTGCAATAATCGATGCAGCTGATATTGCAGGCACCTTGAGATCGCCCTTAACAATTGCCGTACAGTTTTCTATCTCTGGGCAACGGTTACCATCCACAAGTACCCTATCATACTTTACGCCGAGATTGTTAACAGCCCTCTTCATAGCCATCATTGTTGCCTGAAGAATGTTGACCTCATCTATCTCTTTTGCGTCTGACTCGCCGACAGCCCATTGACACTGCTCGGTAATTCTAAGGTAGAGTTGTAGGCGCTTTTTTTCGCTAATTTTTTTTGAATCGGTCAACCCAGGCAGGTTGAATACATCAGGCAAAATAACTGCCCCAGCGACGACGCTTCCGGCCAAAGGACCTCTGCCTGCCTCGTCAACCCCTACAACAATCATCTATAGAGCCTTGAACCCGATATCGTTTCTATAGTAGGCACCCTGCCAGCCAATTTTTTCAACCAAACTGTATGCTTCATTTTGTGCTTTTTTAGTGCTTTCACCTAGAGCGGTTGCACACAACACTCTTCCTCCAGAAGACACAACGTTACCACCCTCAATAATGGTTCCTGCATGGAAAACTTTGCAGTCATCGCTCTCTGATGGTAGTGAAATGGTCTCTCCTTTGGTGTAACTGTCGGGGTAACCTTTCGCTGCCAACACCACACCGAGTGATACCCGACTATCCCACTCGATATCTGCTTCATCGAGCCTACCCTCAGTTGCTAGAATGCACAAATCTGCTAAGTTCGATTTGAGTCTCATCATAATGGGTTGTGTTTCCGGGTCTCCGAACCTGCAGTTATACTCCAAGACCTTCGAATTACCGTTACTATCAATCATCAGCCCTGCGTACAGGAAGCCAGAATAGGTGTTACCCTCGTCTGCCATTGATTCGACTGTAGGCTTAATTATCTCTTCGATTACCTGTTGAAAAATTTTATCGCTAACTATGGGTGCAGGAGAGTAGGCCCCCATCCCTCCGGTGTTGGGGCCTGTGTCACCGTTATCCCTCGCCTTGTGGTCCTGTGATGTCGCCATAGGTAATATATTTTTCCCATCCACCATGACGATAAAGCTTGCCTCCTCTCCCTCAAGGAACTCCTCAATCACCACTCTGGACCCGGCATCTCCGAAACGGTTCCCTTCCAACATGTCGTTAATGGCGTCTATAGCCTCTATCTCAGTTGTTGCAATAATTACTCCCTTGCCTGCTGCAAGTCCGTCGGCCTTTATAACGATAGGTGTGCCTTTCTCTTGTACATATTTGGTCGCCTCTGTAGTATCCGTGAATACTCCGTAGTGGGCTGTTGGTATGTTGTTTCTAGAAAGAAAGTCCTTGCAAAAAGACTTCGACCCTTCCAACTGTGAGGCAGCCATTGTTGGTCCAAAAATAGCTAAACCTTTTCCCTTGAAACGGTCGACTACCCCGGCAACCAGTGGACCCTCTGGACCAACGATAGTAAGGTCTATTTCATTTTCTTTTGCAAAAACAACCAACCCCTCAATGTCATCTGAACCAATATCGATATTTGTAATCTTACTTTCTAGCTCGGTGCCGGCATTGCCTGGGGCAACAAAAACTTGCTCAATGTTATCAAACTTAGCGCACTGCCATGCCAATGCATGCTCCCGACCTCCCGAACCAATAACTAAAATTTTCATAGGTATATTCTCTAAATTTTATAAAATGTTTGTTTCGTTAACTGAAGATTTGCAAATAAAGAGGTTAAAGTTGCTTAGTAAATTTGTCTAATAATAGAAATAAATTATACCGAAATAATTAACACATTAATTATGTCCAGTCGCCTAGTAGTATTCAGATGAACAACCTCTTAACAGTAATGAAACCGTCAATGTTGGGCTCCCCTATACCGATAAATTTACCTTCATTATCGAACATCCTTACTAGGCCCGGTTCTATATTGTTTCCGTAATAAATTTTTCTTCCAAAGCTCATATCTATGGACTGTTTTTGGTCCAAACAGACCCTGTCAAGTGAAGGCAACATGTCCTCGGTTGCGAATATTTTTTCATCAAGCAAAGTGTAGTCGTCAGATTCAAGCTCCTCAAGCTCACTTAGTGTAATTGTTTGGGATATATCAATACTTGCAAAGCCCGTCCTTCGTAGCTCTATAACGTGTGCTCCGCAACCAAGATTATTGCCGATATCCTCTATAAGTGTGCGAATATATGTGCCCTTAGAGCATGCCACATCAAGGGTCAATATGCCGTTTGAATAATTAATAAAACTTATATCATGAATGGTCACTGGTCGAGGATTTCTTTCCACTTCGATACCCTGCCTAGCTAACTTGTATAGTGGCTTACCAGCCATTTTAATGGCAGAGTACATTGGCGGTATCTGCTTAATTGGGCCAACAAAGCTCGAACATACTGAAGCTATATCTGCCTTATTTATGTACTCAAAGTCTCTCTGTTCAATCACATCCCCCTCTGAATCACCTGTACTCGTGGATTGCCCTAGAAGCCCCCTCACAATGTATCTCTTGTCTTCATCAAGAAGCAAGCCAGCAACCTTTGTTGCTTGTCCCAAACATATAGGTAGTATGCCACTAGCGAGTGGATCTAAGCTTCCTGTATGACCTGCCTTTTTTGCAAAAAATATTTTTTTTACTTTCTGTAGTGCGGAGTTAGAACTTATACCTGAGTCTTTGTCCAGCAACACGATACCGTCAACCTGTCTGCCGTTTTTATTTCTACCTGGCACCTGTGTTTATATTTTAGATAGCAAGTCTTCAATTCTGGCACCGGTGTTTGGAGCAGGATCAAAGATAAACCGGAGGGCTGGCGTATGCCTAAGTTCTAGTTTTTTTGATAGGCTGGATCGAAAAAACCCGCTAGCCTTTTCTAGTAGCGGCTCGACTACAGACCTATTCTCAGAATCGACAGTAAAAAATACCCTGGCATAGCTCAGGTCTCTACTGGAAATAACATCGGTTATGGTGACCTTTTGTAGTCTCGGATCTTTGGTCCCTTGCTTTAGTAGTACAACAAGCTCTCGTCGAATCAGCTCATTGACACGTTCAACTCTGTGAGAGGACTGTTCTGGCATTAACAGTTAGAGAGTTCTAGCTCTCTCTATGCGTTCGAAAACTTCTATCTGGTCTCCTGGCTGAACGTCTTTATAGTTAAGAACGCCGATACCACACTCGGTACCAGACTTAACCTCCTTAACGTCATCTTTAAATCTCCTAAGTGACTCAAGTTCACCCTCATAAATAACAACACTATCGCGCAGTACTCGGATAGGGCTATCACGCCTAACCACACCCTCATCGACCATGCATCCTGCAATATCTCCAAACTTTGGTGATCTGAAAACATCCTTAACGGCCGCAATGCCTATGATATTTTCACTCAATTCAGGGCTAAGCATACCGCTCATAATGGCTTTAACGTCATCTATTAGGTTGTATATGATTGAGTAGTACTCTATTCTAACCCCCTCATTGTCTGCTGTCTTTCGTGCAACAGCGTCAGCACGAACATTAAAACCAAGAACTAGGGCGTCTGAGGTTGATGCTAGTGTTATATCGGTATTGTTGATTCCCCCGACACCGCTAGATACAACCTTTACCCTAACCTCGTCAGTTGAAAGCTCTTCAAGTGACTCGACCAGTGCCTGGGCAGATCCTCTAACATCTGACTTAACCAGTACGTTGACAGTTGATATGTCTCCCTCTTCCATTTTTTGTAGGAAATTTTCCATCTTAGATGCTTGCTGCTTCTGGAGCTCGGCCTCTCTATCTCTTGCCTTCCTAAAGTCGGCAACCTCTCGCGCCTTCCTTTCAGACTCAACCACCAAAACCTCGTCCCCAGAGTTGGGCACTCCAGACAAACCAAGAACCTCTACCGGAGAAGATGGCCCGGCCTCCTTTATGGGTTTACCGTTGTCGTCTACAATCTGCTTAACCTTACCGTACTCAAGCCCTGCAATCATAATGTCTCCCTTCCTTAGGGTTCCTGACTGGACTAGTACGGTTGTAACCTTTCCTCTGCCCTTATCTAATCTCGCCTCCAGCACCGTTCCATTTGCAGGAGCATCAGTTACTGCTGAAAACTCTTGAATCTCAGCGGTCAAAGATATGGCATCCAAAAGTTCATCGATACCTTGTCCTGTATGAGCAGAAACAGGGATCATCATAACGTCACCGCCCCATTCCTCTGATATCACATCGTGGGTTGAAAGTACCTGCTTGATTTTGTCCGGCGTAGTGCCCTCTTTGTCCATCTTGTTGATGGCCACTATGATTGGTACGTCTGCACCCTTGGAGTGTTTAATAGATTCTATCGTTTGCGGCATAACGCCATCGTCCGCTGCCACAACCAGTACAACAATGTCGGTTGCGTTTGCTCCTCGTGAACGCATTTTAGAGAACGCAGCATGTCCAGGGGTATCAATAAATGTTATAACCTTGTCTTTAGACTTTACCTGGTATGCCCCAATATGCTGGGTTATCCCGCCAGCCTCTGCGTCAGCAACTTTCGCTTTACGTATGTAATCAAGTAGAGAGGTCTTGCCGTGGTCAACGTGACCCATGATTGTTACAACTGGTGGTCTAGGGCTAGTTTCACCTAGGTGTTCTCTCTCCTCTAATAGTACATCCTCAACAGTCTCCTCTTTACTAGCTATACCGTTATGCCCCATCTCTTCAACAACTAGCATGGCGGTGTCTTGATCGATAACGTCATTCAGTGTAGCCATAACTCCCATATCCATTAAGACCTTAAGAACCTCTCCTGCCTTGGTAGTCATTTTTTGGGCCAGCTCAGAAATCTTAATGTTCTCAGCTATATAGACATCATGAATAACCTTCTCTACCGGCTTGTTGAAGCCGTGCTGGGCTTGCTCTTCACGCATCTTAAGTGAAATCTTTGTCCTGTCCTTCTTCTTTAGCTTTCGTTTTGGGTTATGGTGAGCTACATGTAATTGCTTACGCTTACCAGCTCCAAACTCATTGCGTTGATGTTTAGCGCCCTTGGTTTTCTTTTTAGGTGCATCCTTTTCAGTAGTAGTTTCTTGAGTTTTCTCTTTAGCCCCATCATTAATGGATTTTTGTGCCTGCTCTTTCTCTTTTTGCAAGCGTATAACTTCTTTGCGTTTGTCATCCTGAGCTGACAACTTTTCATCAGCCTCTTTGCCTACCCTTAAAGCCTCCTGAGCCTTTATTGCAGCTTCGTTTGTAACATTATCTTCCTGCACAGGGACTGCCTTAACTCTTTTTTTCTTTACCTGTATCTTGATTCCACTACTTGTCTGAGAGTTGGACTTATTTTGACTCCTGGAGACAGACATACTTGACTTATTGCTAGAGCGCTTTGAAAGGCTGCCCATAAGTATTTTCCTCTCTTCGACAGATATAGGAGAGTCAACACTCTTATCGGTAATACCGGCATTGGTCAGTATATAGATTACCTGTTCAGGTGTTTTTTTAAGTAATTTGGATAAAGTTTCTACTGTATGTGCCATATTCTCTTTTCGTAATATTAATCATTTGATAATTAAAATGTTAAGTGTTAGTTAATCAAACCATCCCTCATTCTCTCTTGCACTCATAATAATAGCAGAGGCAACATCTTTTTCAATTTCTTGTATGTCAAGAAGCTCGCCAATAGATAGTTCCGCCAAAGCATCAACGGTCATTATATCTGCTTCAATCAGGGACTGCACCAACTCTTCGTCAACACCTTCCACGCTCATAAGTACCTCGCTCGACTCTGCATCACCTAGTGCCTGAACAAGTTGAGCATCGCCAGCCCTCTCTTGTAGCTCTTCTACCATTCCAGCATCAAACTCTTCTATAGCCTCTAGGGTGCCTGAGTCAGCATCAGCAACATCATCAACACTAACAAAACCTTCCTCTATCAGAACTCCTGCAACCTCAGCATCAACACCAAGCTGGTCTGCTAGTTTTTCACTTATCTTTTGGGTTTCCTGGGCCTGTTTTTCGCCTGACTCGCTGACCGACATCACGTTCAGCTTCCAACCAGTCAGTCTAGATGCGAGCTTAATGTTCTGACCACCACGTCCAATCGCTAGGGCCAACTGGTCGTCATTAACTGCGACATCTATCATGTGCTTTTCCTCATCCACTAATATGGAGCTAACCTCGGCCGGAGCCATCGCATTAATTACAAACTGTGCCGGGTTTTCGTCCCACAAAATGATATCAACTCGTTCACCGTTTAGTTCGTTTGATACTGCCTGAACTCTGGCACCACGCATTCCAATGCATGAACCAATCGGATCAATTCTTTTGTCCTTTGCTCTGACGGCAAGCTTAGAGCGCAGACCTGGATCTCTGGCTCCAGACATAATTTCAATAACACCCTCAGAGATTTCCGGAACCTCCATCCCGAATAGCTGAATCATCATCTCGTTTACAGTGCGGCTTAAGAAGATTTGTGCACCTCGCGGTGTAGACTTAACTTCCTTGATGTAGGCTCTCAGTCGGTCATTCTTTCTTACCGACTCGTTAGGTATCAGATCGAACTTAGAGATCATTCCATCAACACCCCCCATATCAACGTAAACGTTGCCCTTATCTATCCGCTTGACGGTTACAATCACAACCTCACCGACGCGCTCAGAGTAATCATTCACAATGACCTCCCTCTCAGCCTCACGAACTTTTTGAATAATAACCTGCTTAACAATTTGTGCTGCAATACGCCCGAACTCTTCTGTTTCGATTGGTTCACGTGTAAAACTGTCTACCTCCAGGCCGTCTGCATCTTTCTGATAAACATGGAGCTGATCATCGAAGATTGTGCCGTCATCGTCAACAAAGTTTTGACCGTCTTCTACGACCATCCACTGTCTGAATGTATTGAATTGCCCAGTATCCCTGTCAATCTCAACAATCGCATCAATGTTTTTGCGTTTTTTTGTTGCCACCGACAATGCCTCCTCCAGTGAAACAAGAACTTCCTCTTGGGAAATGTTCTTTTCATTAGAGATTGCCTCTACCATTAAAAATAATTCCTTACCTTCCACATTTATCTCCTAAAAATTAGCAATCAAGTTTGCTTTTTCAATCATACCTATGTCCAATGTAACTGTGCCAACCTCGGTCATTAATTCAATCGTGTTATTGACCTCACTAACACTTCCTATTGAACCACTAAACTTACGTTGCCCGTTAATGGGTCTAACCAACCTTAACTTAATTTCATTTCCCAAAAAGCGCTGATAATGACTTAGCTTAAATAGTGGCCTTTCTATACCTGGAGATGACACCTCAAGATTATAATGGCTACTAATGGGGTCTTCCACGTCAAATATTGCGCTCACCTGACGGGACACTTTCTCACAATCATCGACACCAATACCGGTATCCGAATCAATATATATTCTCAAAACACTGTGCTTACCGCTTGATATATATTCAACTCCCACTAACTCAAAACCCATATCTATCAGCACAGGCTCAATAAGGTTAACAATTTTATCAGTAATTTTAGCCATCAAATTATTTTCAACTTAAATACAACAATTATCTAGTCAATATCTACACCCCGAATAGCAAACATAAATATAAAGACCCTAACAAAAACCCCCTAAAAAGGGGGTCTTAAATTTGGTAGCGGGGACAGGATTTGAACCTATGACCTTCGGGTTATGAGCCCGACGAGCTACCGAACTGCTCCACCCCGCACTAAAGGCGGCAATGATACGCTATATTATATGCTATTTCAAGGTCATTTTAATAATCAGAACAGCGCACTGCGCCAATCATATAAACAGAAAATTTTATAACTGATTGCGCTTGATTCATTAAGTATTAATTAAGTTAATCTATAATAGCGGGATGAAGCAGATTCGAATTGCTATATTGATGGATGATATAGCTAAAATAAATCCAATAAAAGATTCCACCCTGGCTATGATGTTGGAGGCGTCTCGAAGGGGCTGGGAGTTATATACATTCGACTCGAATGATATGTTTGTAGATGGAGGTAGCGTTTTTGCGTTTGCCTCAAGAACTAGCGTCTCTGATAGCGAAACTGACTGGCACACAAAGACGCATCCCAGTAATGAGCTGCTAACTGGTTTTGATGTAATCCTTATGCGCAAAGACCCGCCATTCGATATGGACTATATTTACTCTACATACCTACTAGAGCAAGCCGAAAAAAATGGGGTTCTGGTTGTCAACAAACCACAATCTCTTCGTGATGCAAACGAAAAGTTGTTCTCACTAGAGTTCCCTGAATGCATACCACACACACTAGTAAGTACGGATTCTAATAACATTAGGTCGTTCATTAAAAAGCACAAAGTTGCTGTAGTTAAGCCACTTGACGGGATGGGAGGGAGAGACATCTTTAAACTGACTTATGGTGACAGTAATGTAGGCGAGGTTCTATCCTATCTAACCAATAACGGCAAAAGACAAATAATTGCTCAGGAGTTCTTAGAGCGAATATCTGAAGGAGATAAGCGCATACTTGTTATAGACGGAAACCCTATTAAATATTCATTAGCAAGGATACCTGCAGAGGGCAGCTTCAAAGGTAACCTGGCTGCAGGCGCAAAAGGGATAGGTCAGAAGCTAAGCTCTAGAGATAAATACCTTTGTGGGCAGGTGGCCACTACACTCAGAGAGAAGGGCTTGCTGTTTGTTGGCCTGGACGTTATAGGTGACTATATAACCGAAATAAATGTAACAAGCCCCACAGGTATTCGCGAACTGGATTCCCAGTTTAACTTAAATATTGCTGCAGAATTGTTTGACGTTATTGAGCAGAAAATAAATATCTAGCGACAATCAGCCCTAAACCTGCCGCGGAAAGAGACAGCAAAACATTAAGCAAAATGTTTAATCCCGCATGCATGTATCGCCCAGAACTTATCATCTCTATGGATTCCCACGAAAGTGTAGACATGGTTGTCAAAGAGCCGGTCAAACCTACCAAAAGCATCAACCTGTATGCGTCACTAAGTGCAGCCTTCTCAAGCACAACGACCACTAAAATACCGGCCACAAAAGATCCGACTATGTTGGCACTCAAGGTTCCGTAAGGGAAACCTTTGCCAAACAGGTGCCCCATAAGTTCAGTAATGTAATAGCGTACACTGGCACCGATTGTTGCGCCAGCACCGATTGTAATAACAGTTGTAATTACGTTCACCCAGGATCCCTCAATTGCTTAAGCTTTTCACTAATTTTAATCTCTAAACCTCGTTCGGTAGGAAAATAATATTCTCTCTCACCTAGGCGTTCAGGAAAATACTTCTGGCCAACGGCAACTCCGCCAGACTCATCGTGGGCGTAGCGATAACCATCACCATGCCCCAAATCCTTCATAAGGCTGGTTGTTGGGTTACACAAATGTTTCGGGACTGGCAAGTCACAGGTACTCTTCGCTTCATCCATGGCCGCATTGAATGCCAAATATAGTGCATTAGACTTTGGTGCTACAGCACAATAAACGGCCGCCTGTGCAATTGCACGGTCACCCTCCTTTTGGCCTACACGACTATATATATTCCAAGCATTGAGGGTTATTTCTAGTGCCCTTGGGTCTGCGTTACCTATATCTTCAGACGCAATGGCTAACAACCTTCTAGCTATAATTGTTGCCTCGCAACCCCCGACCAGCATCCTTGCCATCCAGTAAAGAGCGCCGTCTGGCGATGACCCTCTGACTGACTTGTGAAAAGCTGATAGTTGTTGATAGAAAATATCTCCATTCTTGTCAAAAGAACTTATTTTATCCTGCAGTATTTTTCCTATTGAGTTTGCATCTAGACTACCAAGGTTAGCCAAAGATATTTGCTCAACAATATTAATTACCCTTCTAGCGTCCCCTTTGCTGGAGCTTACGATTTGACTTTTTATTGACTCATCATTCAAATCAAGTGACTCATGGTCCAGTGCCCTTGACAGTATTTGATTTAAGGATGCCTCGTCAAGCGGGTTCAGAATGTATACACTAAGCCGAGAAAGTAGGGCAGAGTTCAGTTCAAATGAAGGGTTCTCAGTGGTTGCGCCGATTAGTGTAATTAGTCCTGACTCAATGTGCGGCAAGAATGCGTCCTGTTGGGACTTGTTGAATCGATGAATTTCATCGACAAAGAGTATGGTTTTCTTGCCTATATTTTCAAATTTTTTGGCGTTTTCTACAATATCTCTAAGCTCCTTGACTCCTCCCAATACGGCACTGAGTTCTGCATAGTAGCCATCTGTCTGGCTAGATATAATCTTAGCTAATGTTGTTTTACCTGAGCCAGAAGGTCCCCACAAAACCATCGAATGCAGCTGATTGTTGTCTATTACTTGTCTTAATGCACAACCAGGTCCAAGAAGATGTTCTTGTCCAGAAAAGTCATCTATATTTTTTGGTCTAAGCGCTTCAGCTAGAGGTGGCTGTGTCATAAGTTTATCTTGATTTGTTTATAACCTTGGTCTCCATTCAGAATTAAAATTATTGACAAATCTAATTGCTTGGCCAGCACTATGGAGCGCTCAGACCCCATAACCATCATGGCCGTTGCGTAAGCATCCGCTATCATAGTTTGTGGATGAATTACGCTCACCGATGCGAGATCGCTTCTAACAGGTAGGCCTGTACCTGGCTCTATTATGTGGTTGTACTTTTCACCCTCCCATATGAAAAAATTTCTATAGTTTCCAGAGGTAGCTATTGCTTTATTGTTCAGGGTTATCGGGATAGCTGACTCAGAATTAGGCATCTCAATGCCTACTGTCCATTGTTGTTCTATGTTCTTACCTAAGGCAACAACCTCGCCCCCAATTTCAACCAAAAAATCAGTAATCCCTTTTCTCTTTAGGAGCTCTGCAATTTCATCAACAGCGTAGCCCTTAGCGATAGCAGATAGGTTTATATGGATATCAACAGTCTTTTTTATCTTGGTATTTCCAATAACAAGGTTTGTTAGGGAGGACAATCTAACCGCATCTTCGATTTCATTGCGATCCGGCATTTCATCTACACGCCTAGGTCCGAAACCCCAAACATCGATCACACGACCGATACCAGGATCAAAAGCTCCGGCAGTCTTGTGCATTATTTTTTTTGACTCATTCAGAACGAAAATTAACTCATCTGACGCTTGCACCCACTCATTAACTGGTTCCGAGTCTAGTAGTGACAGCTCTGAGTACGGGTCCCAATTTGAGAACACCTTGTTTATTTCTTTCAGCCTTTCATCTATCTCCTCTTTGGTGACTCTTAGTTCCGAACCACTGACAACTTTAACGCTATAAGTTGTGCCCATTGTTTTGCCGTCTATCTGCCTTAATGTGGCGTCATTGCTACATGAAGTTAACAAAAAAATGAGGCATAACGATAAGATTTTTGGCATTATAATTTTATTCATGTTACGTTTATTATGTTGTTCATTGTTTAGCCTCTCAGTTTATGCAAGTTCTGATAATTTTGGAGAGTTTTTGCAAGATATTCGTCTACAAGCTGTCGGTATGGGGATATCAGAAATAACCCTGGATGCTGCC
>Ga0206681_10000979_pt1 | contig 13868 bp, 8 predicted proteins | sample M150012015metaG_FD_161048 | JGI IMG/M metagenome (GOLD analysis project Ga0206681, IMG submission 161048) | Ammonia-oxidizing marine archaeal communities from Monterey Bay, California, United States - M1 500m 12015 | ecosystem: Environmental > Aquatic > Marine > Intertidal zone | place: USA...
TTTCAAGAAATTGCCAGGCAAGAACTGCCCTGTTAAGACATGTATCGGCAAAGGCTGAATCAAATTCATGATACACCCGGTAAGCCTCTGCCATTACAGCAGCAAAATGACCGGTCGAAAAAGTGGTCTTCTCTGCTATATACCTCAGAAAGTTATCCTGTGCAGGCATAGAACCTGCATAAGCAGGAGTGGTAACTTTAAAATACACACCACCGTCAGGTGCCTGCATCTGCAGTAGCCAATCGAGTTCCACCCTCGCCTCATCCAGCAGGTCAGGTACTCCGTTACCCGATTCAGGTAAATTCAGAAAATTGTCGGTAAAGGGATCAGGATATATTTCATAGGCGGTCAGGATTAAATTTACGGACAAAGCCGCAGTAGGAACATACCTTCCGTAATCCCCGGCATCTAGCCAGCCACCTGTTATATTCATCTGAGTACCTACAGGATAGTCGCTGGCACTGTTAAAAGCAGCAGAACCGCTGTGGGAAATGTCTATTTCTGCCAGTTCAGGGCAGCCACCCCGAGCATATTCAGTAGATGCAAAAGGTGCAGTTATCGCATCATGTCGCTGATAAAACAAGCCTCGAGCACTCACATAAAAGGCATTATTATATACCTGAGAATTTATACTGAAATTATAACTTCTGCCAGCACCCGGAACATATAGATAGTAGTTCCCTTCGGTTGTCAGGGCAGAAAAATCGCAATCATAGATATCTTCCCCACTCAGTCTGTAATCAGGACCTCTGTAGTTGGGTACGCCTCCGAAAACTTTTGCATGAGTCAGGCTATCCCGAATTTCAAAACTGTCAACCGTTAAAATCAGTGCACCAGAACTACCCAAATAATTACCAACATATCCATATTTGGGCGCATCAGGCTGATAACCAATATGATTTGCCTTTACAGTACCTGTAATTTCTATTTCATCGTTATAATTAATTGTTAATTGTTGAGGCGTCACAAAATTATTTCCCGCTAAATCTGATATATTCTGTACAGTCAATGTATAGCTGTGTCCATTTTTTAAGGCAAAGGGGAAATTCAGAAACAATTCGTTCTTAAGTTGAACAATAGCTTGAGTTGAAATGTCTTCAAATCCTTTTACATAATATCTCATTCCGTTTTTCAATGGAGATAAAGGACTCAGGTAATTGCTGTCAGTAAGACTTTCCAGTGTGAAGTTACTAAGTTGCTGTACCTGAACAGTATCATAACGATCTTTGACATCCAACCGGATGACATCTTCCGCAATTATCTTATGCCTATTAATATCATTCGGTGTAATATCTACCGCCCAAATATCATCAACATAAATCTTGTGAGTGTCCCCTGGCATAGAGGTACCAAAATATAATATCTCTACAGATGCAAGGTTATAGGATGGTGTGCGAAGAGAATCAAGCGGGATTTTATATAATTGATAGACGGTATCGAGAGAAGAAGGCCCATAAGGATCTATATCTATCGAATTACTCGTATAGGGCCATCCATAAAAACCTAAATTTATTTTTTTTCCGGTTTCACTTGCTTTAGCATAAACCCACAATTCATCGTAACCACTCAAATCGGAACGCCAAGTATTCTGACAGGTAAGATTAATACCTGGAGAATGCCACTGATCAGGGTTGCCTTGAAAGCAATAGGTGCCGGCCCATGGATTCAGTGAATCAGCACTACCGTAGGGAAATATACAACTGCTTACTGAAGGTATCTCTCCGTCAAACAATAATAAATTCTGCGCCTTAATTGTTGTTGCAGAGAGAAAATACAAAAAATAAAAGAATAATATTTTCTTCATCAGCTTTTCATATTTATTGTATGAAAATCAATACTATGATTGCAAGGCTAAATATTAATTAGAGATTAAATCTTACTTTTTTTTTCTTCCTCTTTTGTAAAATCAACAACGATTGGCGCAGCAACACATAGTGATGAGTATGTTCCAACGACAACACCAACCATCAATGCAAAAACAAAACCTCTAATTACCTCACCACCAAAAACAAATATCATAAGCAGCACAAAAAATGTACTTAACGAAGTATTAAATGTTCTACTTAATGTGCTATTCAATGCACCATTAACCAACTCTCCTAATGGCTTTCGTTTATATAAACCAATATGCTCGCGAATTCTATCAAACACAACAACTGTATCGTTAATTGAATAACCAACAACTGTAAGCAAGGCTGCAATAAATGCCTGGTCAATCTCTAGTGAGAAAGGCAACACACCATAGAATATTGAGAAAATTGACAACACAATTAAAACGTCATGAGCCATTGCAACCAAAGCTCCAAAGCCATAACTAGCCTTTCTAAATCGAAGCACGATGTACAAGAAAATAACTAACAAAGAAAACAAAACAGACCACATTGCTGACATAAATAAATCATCGGCAATAGTAGGTCCAACTTTTTGGGAACTTTGAATTTTGTAATCTGCGCTGTATTTATTTAATCCAGCCGTTAATGCAGATTCAACTTTATCTTCAACACCATCTCCTTCTTCATCGATCAAGTATTTCGTTGTAATCTTAACTTGTTGATCACTACCAAAAGTTTTTACTTCAGGTTTTGTGCCAAACTCTGCTCCTAGGTTTTTCTTAATTTCAGTGTTATCAACCTTCTGTTCAAACTCAACTAAGTAAGTTCTACCGCCAGTAAAATCGACCCCTAAATCAAACCCTCTTGTAGCTAAAGAAGCTATCCCACCAATTACAACTAATGATGATATCGCATAGAAAATTTTTCTCTTAGTAACGAAAGAGAAATTAATATTTCTAAACGCCCCTTCAGTGATTGCTGTAGAGAAAGAAATTTCTCCTTTTTTATCTAACATATATTCGAAAATCAATCTCGTAATAAAGATTGCCGAGAACAATGATGTTCCGATACCAATCATTAATGTAGTTGCAAAACCTTGAATCGGTCCTGAACCAAACACCCAAAGAATAACTCCTGTTAAGAAGGTTGTAATATTTGCATCAATAATTGAGCTATATGCATTATTATATCCATCGACTATTGCCAAGCTTTGACCTTTACCTTGCGCAATTTCCTCACGAATTCGCTCATAAATAAGAACGTTTGCATCAACCGACATACCAATCGTAAGTACGATACCTGCTATACCTGGCAACGTTAGTGTAGCACCAATTGAAGCAAGAACACCAACAACGAAGAAAATATTCGCAATCAAAGCTATATCAGCCGCAAGACCTGCTTTAGCATAATAAAATATCATATATACCAAGATTACCGATAACGCAATTAAGAAGGACATCAAGCCATTATCTACAGATTTTTGACCCAATGAAGGACCAACAATTGCTTCTTCAATAATATTTGCTCTAGCATCTAATTTACCAGATTTTAACACGTTGGCTAAATCCTTAGTTTCTTGAACAGTGAAGTTCCCACTTATAGAAGAACGACCTCCAGCAATTTCCTCTCTGACACTTGGGGCTGAATATACTTTTCCATCCAATATAATAGCTATATAACCAGGGTTGTTTTTAGCGGCCTCTGCAGTCATATTTTTCCAACCAGTAGCACCGTCAGCATTCATAGTCATAGAAACCTCAGAACGCCCCATTGCATCAGCTTGAGACGTAGCGTTATCTATAGCTTCACCACCGAGTGGAGCAGTGCCATCTCTTTTCATAACTTTAACCGAAATTAATCGAGCTGCTTGCGAACCATCATTGAGAGGAAAAGATTTTGCTTCCCAAAAGAATTTCGTTTTTGGAAACAGCATCTTAACCTTTTTCAATTTAAGATAAGTATTAATTTGTGACGTGTCTCGAACTCTTGCAAACCCAATAAATGGTCCTTCCGCAAATTGCGAATTATCACTAGTTAAATTAGCGAATAAAATAGAAGTTAAAGGAAATTTAGCTTTTCTTTCAGCATCAGTTAGTTGCTCGTCAGCTGCAGCCGCTGCAGTAGAATCTGTGCCTTCGGAATCTCCATCGGCTTTTAATTGTTCTAATATACTTAATTCCGTAGTATCTTTAGACGAAGTAGAGTCAGCAACTGTAGCAGAAGAATCGCTTATACTGACCTCAACAGAATCCGCTTCTATTTGAGTTTCTTCGCTAGGCTGATTTTTTTTAGTTTGAGTTGCAGCAATAATATCGTTGGCCTCAATGAAACTATTATATATCCCGTTGTTTTTATTAGCTTCCCAGAACTCAAGTTTTGCAGACATAACTAGCAATTCACGAACTCTCTTTTTATCTTTTACTCCTGGTAATTCAACAATAATTCTTCCCGTACCCTCTAAGCGTTGAACTTTTGGTTGAACAACACCCAAGTTATCAATACGTTTTCTAATAACTTGCTCGGTTTGAGAAATAGCTGCTTCTGCTTCTTGATCTAAAAGAGTAATTAAATCGGCTTGAGACATGTTTCTTGGAAACTTTTCTTTGTTTTCACGAGAATGAAATGCAGTCCACATTTCAACACCTGAGTTTACCTCCTTCCACGACTGATCAAACAGAACAACGAATTCATCTTGCGAATCGGTTTGCATTTCTTTAGCTCTAGCAATCGCTTTTTTAAAGTTTTCATCCGTATTATCCTTCGCTAAAGATTTTAGTACTTCTTCAACCGAAACCTCTAGAGTAACACTCATTCCCCCTTGGAGGTCAAGACCCAAATTGATTTGCGTTTGTTTAACGAAATTGTACGTAAACCCTAATAACGGATAAACTTCTTTATCTCCCATGCTGATAAGGTATTCATCGCTGTATGTGTCAGCTAATATTGACAAATCTACAACGCTTATACCTCCATCCGCTAGATTAACGGAGTCAGCTTTTTTCTTGCCGAAATCTTGGGCATCAGCCTCCACCCCACGGGCTACAAACGTGAACGATATTGAATAAAGGCACGCCAACGCTAATAAGATTGTAAATACCCAAATTGCACTTTTATTTTGCATAATCTTCTAAAATTTTACTTTTTACTCTCGAAAATAAGGCTGCAAATATAGTATAAATAACCACGCTTACAACCGTAAAAAAAGACAGAAAATTATAGCTGAATTTCCTTACATTAATATTAACTAAATCTCAGGAAATTGTCCTTATTTTTGGCCAAGATCCGATATGAAAAATAATCTCCCTAATATTATATTATTTGACGGTGAATGTAATGTATGCAACCGCTTTGTTGACTTTGTTATCCGCTATGATAAACGTGATAAATTCAAATTCGACTCGTTGCAATCACAGAACTCAACTATTCTGTTAAAAGAAACCCAAATTGACCCCGACAAACTAGATACAGTTGTCCTCTATAGCCAAGATGTTTTCTATACTAGATCGAGTGCTGCTTTACTCATATTACTTGAGCTTGGCTTTCCGTTCTCGCTAACAATCATTTTGTGGATAGTTCCACGATTCTTTAGAGACTGGGCTTACCGGGTGGTAGCGAAAAACAGATATAATTGGTTTGGCAAGCGAGACACTTGCCGATTACCAACAAAAGCTGACAGAAGAAAGTTTCTATAAAAAAGAGGCTTCCGTAAACGAAAACCTCTTTCCTCAAAATTCAAACTGGCTAATAACTAGCTATACGGCTAATAATCCGTTTGTTTTAGAAACTCCTGAAGCACTTTCAATCATCTTAGCTTTTTCAGCATCAGACAAATCTATTTCAACAATTTTTTCGATACCATTTGCTCCTAAAATACAAGGAACGCCAATGCAAATATCATTTAAGCCATATTCTCCATCTAACATCGCTGAACAGGGAAACATTTTTTTAGAATCTAAACCAATAGCTTTCACTAATTCTGATACCGCAGCACCTGGCGCATACCAGGCAGATGTTCCCAATAAACCTGTTAAAGTAGCTCCTCCTACTTTCGTGTCTTCAACAATTTGCTGCATTCTGTCTTCCGATAAAAATTCAGATACTGCAACACTATTCCGAACTGCTTTATCGATTAACGGAACCATGCCAACATCACTATGTCCGCCAATTACCATTCCGTCAACATCTGAAGAAGGGCAATCAAGAGCTTCTGCTATTCTGTATTTGAAACGAGCACTATCAAGAGCACCGCCCATTCCGATAATTCTATTTTTCGGAAGACCAGAAGCCTTATGGGCTAAATAGGTCATTGTATCCATTGGATTACTAACAACTATAATTATTACATCAGGAGAATGCTTCACTAAATTTTCAGTTACCGTTTTCACGATACCTGCATTAATTCCGATAAGCTCTTCACGAGTCATGCCAGGCTTACGAGGAATACCACTAGTAATTACCGCCACCTCACTTCCTGCTGTTTTTGAGTAATCGTTTGTGCTTCCAACAATCTTGGTATCAAAACCATTTAACGATGCCGTTTGCATTAAATCCATTGCCTTTCCTTCAGCAAAACCTTCTTTAATGTCTAGAATTACAACTTCTGCTGCAAAATCTTTGATTGCAATGTACTCTGCACAACTTGCGCCTACTGCTCCTGCGCCTACTACTGTTAGTTTCATTATACTAATTTTTTGATGAAATATTTTATTATTTAATAGCACGCGAAAGTATGCATTTCGAATTAAGAATTAAAACAACCCAGCAATAAAGCAACCATTCCTCGATTATATCGTTATAAAAGCACCGAAATAAAAATCCAATATTAGACAACTTAAAATTGTGATTGTAAAGAATCTATTTGACTTCTAATCAATCATGTAGTAACTTCGCGAAAAAGAAGATGGCTTTGGTTGAAAAAAAATTCATATACCCATTACTATTACTTACATTAATCGTTAGGATAGATGTTTATGGCCAAAATACGACTCCTTCAAATACAGATTTTCGTATAGTAGAGACATATGGTATCGATTATGTTAATCGTATGGAGCTAGAATCTCCGAATAGACTTACGTACTTAACCTATTTTCTTGAGCACTCCTATTTTATTATGGACTACCCAAAAGGAAAACCTTATGAAGATATTAACTCGGTACCAGACAAAAATGGAGTAGTTGGCAACCTAATAATTGACATCAACAATCTTAGCGCTTTTAATGTACTGAACTACAATTTTACGAGAGAACAAAAAACAAGAACGTTTTACAAAATTGGTAATACGGGAAAAATGATTGTCTTTTATTCTCAAGATGAGTTTTTAAAAAACTATAACGAATTTTTAAGTGAATAAAATTCTTTGCATACCAGCTGTTCTGTCTATTCTGCTTAATGTTTGCAGTAGTTTTGGACAGACGCTATATCCTATGACGCCAAACGCATCGGTTACAATTACGAGCTGCGAAGGTTTGTTTATGGATGATGGTGCTTCAACTTCAAATTATGCTGCTAATCAAACTTCGATAGTAACCATTTGCTCGTCAAATGCAGGAGCGTCTCCCATGATTACTTTTAATTTGGCTCTTTTCGACATCCACACAAGTGATATATTAAATGTATATGACGGACCCAGTACTGCTTCAATATTGATTGGGGCTTATAATAATGGTGCAACTGTTCAAACCATCCAAGGAAATAATGACTGTCTAACTTTTGAGTTCATTTCAGATGGAACGAACGGTGGCACAGGATGGGAAGCGTTAATTGAATGCTTTGTTCCTTGTCAAGATATTATTTCTGTAATTGGTCTAGCTAATCCTACGATTATCAATCCGGGCAATGAAATTCATTTATGCCAAGGGGATTCGTTACATTTATTAGGGTCCGGCATTTATCCTCAAAACAATACCAATTACACGCAAAGTGATGTTCTAAATACATTTGAGTGGGACATAGATGACGATGGATTGATTGATGTTACAGGTCTAAATATTGATACTGTGTTACCTGACCCACAAGGATACCGAATCAACTTAATAATTACGGACACAAATAATTGTGCAAGTCAAAACTTTCTTGATTTACGTGCTATGGTTTCTACAAATCCGAATTTTTATGGTTTGGCATTCGATGATACCATTTGCTTCTTAGAAACAAACACTATCAGCATTGATTCTGCCGTTTCGAATCCATGGTATGAGCCCTATGGAAATACTGTTGCTGACACAGTTGAACTTCCTGATGGTGCAGGACTTTCATATAGCAGCACCGTATCTTTATCGAACTTTAGTCCTGGACAAACATTAACTAACATTAATGATCTCACCGAAATTTGTCTCAATTTGGAGCATTCTTATATGGGTGATTTACAAATCGAAATAACCTGTCCAACGGGGCAATCGGTTATCTTACTAGAATATCCGAATGGAGGAAATGGTACATTTCTAGGAGAACCTGTAGATAATGATGCTTTTCAAGCGCCACCTAACGGACCGTATATTCAAGGTTTGGGTTATGATTACTGTTTTAGCTCTGCCCCAACTTATGGAACAATGGATGCAGAAGCCAGCGCATTTCCTGCTAATTACACTTATAGCTATACAGATAATGCAGGAGTACCTGTTGTAAATCAAGCATACCTACCATCAGGATCTTATGCTTCGCAGAACCCATTAACTGCATTATTGGGATGCGAATTAAATGGTAATTGGTCAATCTCGGTGTCGATAATGGCGCTATATTCTCATGGTACGTAGATTTTAATCCTGCAATATTTCCAAATCAATTATGGGGTTTCGACCCAGGAGTTTCATCTTCAAATTGGATAACTGATGCCGATGTTCTTGTAGATTATGGAGATTCAATTTTAGTTTCACCTTCCACAAATGGTGGAGACGTTTCATATACGTATACATTAACGGATGACTTTGGTTGTTCCTACGACACTGTCATCACTTTTTACGTGAAGCCTTCATCAGACCCTAGCTGTAGAATTTGCTTTCCGCCAGAGGTCTATGCCGTTTCAAATCTATGTAGCGGAGACAGTACAGGTTCCTTGGTAATTATAGCAAACGACTCTCTTGATGCTAGTCCAGCTCCATATACAATAACGTGGATGGATATCACATTAAATAACATCGTGACCAATGTTACCGATAGCATTGACACACTTTATAACATGCCAGCTGGAACTTATTTTGTTCAAATTGAAGACGCCAATAATTGTATTCCGGCCCCTATCAACATTCAAGTTGATCTCACTCAACCTGACCCGATTAACACATTTATGATTGGTAATGCTGATGTTTTCTGCGCTGGTCAATGCACTGGATTTGCTGAAATCGACAACTTTGGCGGGATATCTCCATACACTTATCTATGGCCAGATTACTCAACATCAACATCAAGCACTGGTCTTTGCGTTGGGACAAATACTGTTACGGTAACAGATGCTAATGCTTGTATAAATTATCTTGTTGTGACCATTTCCGAGCCCCCTGCTATTACTGTTACTTTAACTGGTAATGATACTATTTGCCAAACCGAAATTGGGCACTTAACCGTTCATCCCATTGGTGGAAATGGTGGATACACTTATTTATGGAGCACGGGGTCAACAAACGATACCATCTACTTTTCTCCATCGATCCAAACAAAATATACACTTGTTGTTACAGATGGGTTGGGATGTGTGGAATCAATTTCTGACACAGTTTATGTGAGAGATTTTCTATCGGCTCTAATGACTGAAAAAGACACCATTTGTAATGGCGACTCTATTTACATCGAGGCCTTAACAGCTGGGGGAGACGGGAATTACTTTTACCAGTGGACTAACGGCTTAAGTTCTAGCAGCATATTAGGCGCTGCTCCTATCGATGATGCTACCTATTTTTTAACCCTTACAGATGGCTGCGAAACACCAACAGTTATTGTTCGGACTGATGTAATCACTGGTCAATACCCAATTTTTGTTTTATTTCCTCCGAGCATTAGCGAAGGATGCGCTCCGCTTAATGTGGAGTTTTCTGTTGATTCTATAAAAAGTGCTCGAAACTATATTTGGGATTTTGGTGATGCCTCTGGAGACATTGTAATCAACTCTAAACTAGTAGGCCATTTTTATCCTGATCCAGGCTGCTATGATTTATCATTAAACGTAACTACAAATCTTGGCTGCACAAGAGATACAATAATTTACTGCGCAGTAGAAGTTTATCCAAACCCTATTTCAAATTTTGTACTTACAGATTATAACTTAGATAATATCACTTCTACTACAACAATGATTGACCAATCTTACATTCCAGAATTTTGGCAATGGGATTTTGGCGATGGAGAAAACTCAAATGAGCAAAACATCCAACATACCTATAAAGATACCGGTTACTTTACTGTTACTTTAGCGGTAGAAACAGCTAACGGTTGCAAAGATACATCCGATATTACTATTCATGTTGATTATGAAACAGTCATATACACTCCCAATTCGTTTTCGCCAAATGCTGACGGGCTCAATGATATTTTCTTGCCGAAAGGAGAAGGTATAAACCCCGACCGCTATTTACTTACAATATACAATCGTTGGGGAAACGTAATCTTTAGCTCTGCAGATGTTTCTGAAGGTTGGGATGGTAATTTGAGTAATGGAACCCTTTCAGAAAACGGCGGGTATGTTTATAAAATTGATTATCTACGCTTTGGGGAATTTGAACAAAGTCAAGTTACCGGGCCGTTAACTTTGATTAGATAATTTTTTTTTCGACTTTCGAGGCAACCTTTTCATTTTTCATCGTCTTATTAAGTACTAAGGTATAAACCATGGGTTCAGATTCTCTCGACTTACAAGCTCTCGTTAATGGCTGCAAAAAGGGTGACAGACTCTCGCAACGTAAGGTTTATGAACAACTTTATAATCAAATGTTAGGTGTTAGTTTAAGATATATGGGCAATATGGATGATGCAAAAGATATTTTGCATGAAGGCTTCATAAAAGTATTCACTAACATTGATAAATACACTGAAGAGGGCTCCTTTATAGGTTGGGTTCGAAGAATAGTCTCGAACGTTGCAATTGATGAAATTCGAAGGTCGAAAAAATCTAAAGTTAAAACTGATTCAGAGCTAATAGATTCTCAAAATTTTGAAGTAGACGAAGAATTTAACTGGTTCGAAGAAAACAATGTGAGTCCTGATAGAATTCAGCATGAAATTGAAAATCTCTCTCCTGGATACAGAACTGTATTTAATATGTATGTTATAGAAGGATATTCACATCAAGAAATTGCCGATTACCTTAAGATCAGCATAGGCGCATCAAAATCTAACCTATCTAAAGCGAAAGCAAGATTAAAAGAGCGTCTAACAAATTTAATAGCAAAAGTAAACTCTTAATTTATGACCAATTTAGAGCATAAAATAAAGGAAGCATTAGAGAATTATCAAGTTCCTAATGTTACTCCAGATTGGGATGTTTTCGAGAAAAAGCTCGATGCTTCGAAAAGGAAAAAAAGTGGTGCTGGTTTTATTGCTGCTGCTCTTATAGGGTTGTTAGCTGGATTGGCATTTGTATACAATACAGGCCCCCAAGATTTAACTTCTTTGGCGGCTAACAACATAGCAAAAGAAGCAAAATCAGTAGTTGTTGCTAACAAAAACAATTCCACTGCTGATGCTGGACAAATTCACCCAAAAAAGAAACAAAATATTTCTACTGAAGTAACGGATAAACAAACTGAACATGAATTAAATGCCGATAGAAATGAAAATAGAGGAGTCCTTAAAAATCCTTCAGCAAGATTAATGTTAATAGATGCTGATGATTATCCAATATCTTCTAACGAAAAAAGCGAGATTCAAAAAGAAAAAGATGAACTTCCAGCCTTCGTTTTAAATAAACCGACAGAAGTAATTATTTCTAAAAAAGTTTCCTGTATTAATGAAGAAGTTCAATTCTCTACTAACGATCGATGCAACTGTAGCTATAAATGGGATTTTGGTGACGGAACTATGGGCTACAACAAAATGCCTAGTCATATTTATGAATACGAAGGCACATACAAAGTTGCAGTAACGATTACATCAAAAACCACTAGAAAAAGTCATTTTGCTTATCGAGCAGATGTAAAAATATCTGATAACCCAATTGCAGATTTCGATTATACTGTGCCAAACTGGAGTCAATGTGAAACAAACCATGAATTCGTTTCCTCTAGCGTTGGATCCCACAAGCAGAAATGGTTTATCAATGGGGTTCAGCACTCGGAAACGGCTACCCTTTCTTATGCGTTCCTTACCAAAGGACACAGCGAAATAACTCTTGCCACAGAAAATGTTTATGGATGTACCAACACGCATACTGAAGATCTATATATTAATCGTGAATATAATCTGGCAGCATTAAAAACATTTTCACCTAACGGAGACGGTATCAACGACATGTGGTTGCCGGAGCACCTAAATTGCTTGAATGGTGAATTCTCTTTGCTTATTGCAGACATTAACGGAACGGTAGTTTTCCAAACCACATCAACTGATAAGAAATGGGACGGGTCCATTATGGGCTCTTCTGAATTCGCCAACAAAGGAGGAACTTATGCATGGACTGCCACTTATGTTGACAATAACGGGGAGAATCGAATTGCCAAAGGTGCAATTACTTTACCTACCAGATAATTTGTTTTTCATGAAATTCGAATAATATTTCGTCTATTATTTATCTGTTTCTGAAGTCATTAAAACAGTTATTTTCTATGCTATTTGATTATTACTTTTTATAGGAAAAAGATAAGAAAAGATGCAATTAGATTCAAATAATTTAGCCTCTCTAGAAAAAATTAGTGCTAGGATTAAACCCTTATTGAAATCAATGCTATAAATCCCTGAAAAACAATGTATTATATATAAGAATTAAATTAAATAAGTTATGATAATTCGTCTATTAAAAGTTGGTTTACATCGATTATTTATATAGTTTTGACGATGTTTTGCTAAAAACAAGTAAAGCTATTGAAGATGAATATTATAACATTAAGAACTTGATTTTATTTTACTAGACACTTTAAATGAAAATAATCAGAACCGCATCAATTAGAGTTATTATTGCCAGAATATCGTGTTTGATTCTTCTCTTTTTGGGGAGTAAATGTTATGGACAATATATTGAATTAAATTCAACAGAACTCCTTGAAAAAAAGACTGAATTAAAAGCCAAAGGAAGCACCGCTGATTACCCTGAGCTGTATAAAAGATATCATGCTTATTTAAGCGAAGTAACGCCCGATGCTTTTCCAAATGAAAAGATTGTTGAAATACAAAAAATAATGGCTAAGCATCCGTTTATTGAAGCGGCACAAGTAGATGCTGCGAATACGAAAGTAATCCTGACAACCAAAGGAAGCGTAAGTTTTGATGAAGTCAAATCAGTAATTTGGGATCTTGGAATGGTGGTGCACCATCATGAAACAAAATACGCCCTCAAATCAACTAATTAAAGCTCATCTTGGTACTCATGAAATGTAAAAATTTACTGCAAAGAATATTCGTTTTCTTAGTTCTTCTATCATGTGCTAGCTATTCACATGGGATGGGTGCAGTACCTACATCTGATGATCCTTGCGGAGCTCAAAATCTGGCAGTTAACGCTGCTTGCAGCTACACATATATGGATGGCAACGCAATGACAGCATCAGGGGTAGCAGATCCATGGGCAAGTGGGAATTTTTGTGGATCAGGTTTTGCAAATTGGTCAGCAGATGCGTGGTTCCAGATAACTGTTCCTGCTTCAGGATCATTAATTGTTACAGCAAGTGATGGTTCGGGAAGTAGCATCACAGACGGAGTTATGTCGATATACTCCGGACCCTGCACTGCTCTTACTCTAATAGATTGCAATGATGATGTTAACCTACTCAACACCATGCCTGAAATTTCGTTAACTGGCCAAACCCCTGGAGCTACACTTTGGGTCCGCTTTTGGTCCTACGATGAATGGCCAGGCACATTCGAAATTTGCGCGAGTGAACCTCCTTTATGTGCTTT
>Ga0206681_10000980_pt1 | contig 13863 bp, 9 predicted proteins | sample M150012015metaG_FD_161048 | JGI IMG/M metagenome (GOLD analysis project Ga0206681, IMG submission 161048) | Ammonia-oxidizing marine archaeal communities from Monterey Bay, California, United States - M1 500m 12015 | ecosystem: Environmental > Aquatic > Marine > Intertidal zone | place: USA...
TAATTCATCCTGTTTGATCGGAAATTTCATTGGTGATGAAGTAAAAGGCAATTCATACCTGGCATATCCTCCAGGTATTGCGGTTGGTATTCAACTGCATCGTTCAATTGACACTTTTACAGACACACATCCTGTAGTTAAATTAAGTAAGAGAAGATTACAGCCTGTTCATGGTAAATTTTCAGGTGTAATTCTCGATGTATTCTACGATTATTTCTTATGTCAGAACTGGGATCTGTATTGCGACCAAGATTTTACATGCTTCATCCAAGACACTTATTATTTGCTGCAGAATAACAGGAAAATTATGCCTAAAATCTCTCAAATAATATTAGATAAGATGGTTATAGATGACTGGATTGGAAATTATCGCAATACAGCTGGAATCGATCGTGCGTTGAAAGGTCTTTCAAAACGAACTCGATATAATAACAGTATGAGCGAGGCGATCACCGAGTTAACCAAATATGAAGATCTTTTTAATGAAGATTTCAATCGTTATTTTCCCGATATTATTGCACATTGTAAAACCTATCTTCAACAACATGGCAAAGCTTAAATTGGACCTTCATGAAATTTACAATAAAGGCAGCTTGATAGATCAGGCGCTGGATGAAATTATTCAAGATGCGTTGGATAAAAAGATTAAGGTCGTTGAGATAATCCCTGGTAAAGGATCGGGACAGTTGAAAAAAAAAGTGTTGCGCTTTTTAAACAAAAAGGAAATAAAACATAAATATCATCGTATAGAAAAAGATTCGAAGAATTGGGGTCGATTATTTATTCATTTCCGACATTAGTCAATGAAATACATACAATTGTAATATTTTTAGTCACTTTTATGGATTTTTAAAGTATACCTTGTAACTTTGTAACACGTGAAATCACTTTTTCATATAATTATACTATTAGCAGTGGGTATGCTAATGTCGTTCAATGTGGACATAAATGACCCTGCAAGAGAAGGTGTAATTATCCTGGAAGGTAAATATCAAAATCGGAACATTTATGTAGCAAACCCATACCCTGAAAATGGCGTAGGGTACTGCACTTATGAGGTTAGAGTAAATGGAGAAATAATTCCGGACGAAGTACACGGTAAAGCTTTCGAAATTGATCTTAAACAATTTCAATTCAAAACCGGAGAAAAAGTCGTAATAGAAATAAAGCATAAAAATGGATGTGCACCAAAAGTATTGAATCCGGCAGGTTTAAAGCCGAAACCGACATTTGATATCGAGGGTATCAACCTGGATCCTTTAGGGGTATTGACCTGGTCAACTTCCAACGAATCCGGGGCATTAGATTTTATTGTTCAGCAGTTCAAATGGAACAAATGGGTTGATGTTGGGCAAATAGCTGGAATTGGTAATCCGCAGATCCATAATTATTTATTCAAGGTTCAACTTATTTCAGGAGAGAATAAATTCAGAGTAATCCAGCGAAATTATGAAGGGAAAATTAAGAAGAGTACATCTGTTACGGTAAAATCCGAAATACCGAAATTGACATTTATCTACAACAAGCGAACAAAAGAAGTTGTATTTTCCTTACCAACTCAATACGAAGTACACGACGTATTTGGCAGGTTGGTAAAACGAGGGTATGGAGAGGTTGTCAACGTATCAAATCTTGAAAAAGCTGATTATTACTTAAGCTTTGATAGTTCGACAGATATTTGCAACCTGAAATGATCTGCATCCCTACGCAAAGAAATCTAACGTCTTTGTTTCTTCTCTTGTTTTCGTTTATATCGGTAGTATCATGCAAGAAAGAAAGTGAATCAACAATTACAATTGCAGGTACAATATCAGATTCTGGGGGTGCGATTCAAGGGGCTGAAATCCAAATGGCTGTAAAAGAGATAACAGGCGGAACTTTTTCTAACACATTTAATACATTCTATTCGGGTCTTTCGGCATCCGACGGTTCTTATTCACATACATTTGATGTTTACAACGCAATTGAATATAAGATTGACGTTCTAACCGACAATAGATTCGATCAATCTCTAGTTATTGACCCGGATGATTTAAATCGAAATCAGATAAACACCTACGATTTTGTGTTGCAACCTCAAGCATGGTTTAAGATCAACTTGCAAAACTCAAGTCCTGTTGATTCAACGGATTTCTTGTTGTTTCAATTAACCACAATTCAATCTGCATGTGCAGGTTGTTGCAACAATCTGATACTACCTTTTGCCGGAGAATTTATTGATACCTCTTGGAAATGTATGACAACAGGCAATATCATGTTGCATATGTCTTGGGCAGTAACAAAATTTGGTTTTACAAACCAATATGAAGACTCATTGTACTGTACAACAGGAGATACTGCTGAGTATTCCTTATCCTATTAGTTGCTAATAAGTTAGCGCACCATGAGTGGTGTCGCTTTGACGCGGTCATCTGTTACCAGTACAATTTGATAGGCGCCGGAAGCATAAGCAGATACATCGAGGAAATATTTTCTTGAGTTTCCAGGGAAAGTACCAGAATGAACCGTCTCAATTTCTTCTCCGATAACATTGTAAACTCTCATGGTCCCATTGAATTCAAGAACATTTACTATCTCGATACAAGTTAGGCCCGATGAGGGGTTCGGAAAAACTCGACCAAATTGAATTTCTTCATTTACAATCCCCACCGATCCCTCTACAAGAAAGTGAAAATATGCAGTCGGTGCTGGCATTGGTCTCATCTGAGATTTTCCTGAATTGGCGTTGGCTTCAATGTAATAATAAACGTGTGTTCCAGCAACTTGAGGTGGGATATCCGCAGTCCACGTGTCAGCCGAGGAGTTAATCATTGGCACAGAGGTATAGCTACCAGTCAAATTCGTTTTAAAATACATGGTAGCATCGGAAATTCCGGATCTATGCATGATCAGCGCATCAACTGTATAAGGATTCACAACATCTGTTGTATTTTCAATTTCCTGATGAGAGATCAAAAGAGGATCTTCAACGCCAATTGCCTTTGTAATACAATGAATCGCTCCACCTGAGCTAATGATGTTGGCCCCTGAATTATCGCAGTCTATACCTATTACTTCATATCCAGGCATCGTCTCTCTGAGTATCCGTAATCCAGTTGTATCATATTCTTCTCTATAGGTTGGAACCAGGACTTTATTGTTAACGATCAAATTGTTCGCGTAAGTCCGATACGATGCGCCACCCCAAGAGCCATTCGGATACCCACCAGATGTACTAGGGACCATAGGTATTCTGACGATCTTGAAAGGAGTTCCAAAAACTGACACGAAATTGTCTTGAATGTATTGAATATTCATTTCAATTTGTGGCCCGTCTGAAACGCTCACTGGAAATTCTCCGATAACAAGAGTTTCTTCATCAATAAGCTTCATGTGCATATCTATGTGGTGGATCTCGTCATAAGGTAAGACAGTCATCTTCACGTATGAATCAATTCCCATCCAATCGTTCATCAACTGGTCTACCTCTGCCGGGGTCTTCACGGTTAAATTATATGCTCCTGAGGAACTGTTTTCATAGTCCACAAGCTCTGAAGAGAAGGCTGTACCAAATCCATCTGCCATGAAATTCCCACCAGTATGAACCAGGTCAGTGCCAGATTGAGACATCTCATAAACAGGGATACCCTTGAAACTGCCGATAGCATCAGGTGATGTATTGTCATCAGGGCGGCTTCTGTTGTATATCCAATCCACAAGGATCAACGAATCAACATAATCTTTGTAAACCGTGTTCCCACCGTAATCCCTCATCCAGATCGAATTGAAATTATCGGCAACGAAAGACACATTCGTCAATGCAACCCCATAACCCAACAGCTCACTTTGTGCCGTGGCGGCATTGTCACAAAGCACAATGACTTCACACTCCGTTTGAACCCCCTCTACAATTTGAGCAAGAATACTCTTATAACCAGTCCATGTGATACAAATGGACTGGACTTCTTCCCACTCCGCCATTGTGCGGATATTGCCTACCGGCTGAGTCGTTATTATGGCTTTTTCACCACTCATGTATGAGTCTTTGTAGCGCAGAATAGACTCTTTTTCTAACTCTTCAGCTGTTGAACTTATTGGAGTAATGTTCTGAGTAAAAGCTGTTGAGAATCCAAAAACCATTGCAAACGCAACTATTACTGATTTCATAGGTTTGACTTGTTTGTTGATGCACTCTAAAATTACAATTTATCCTGTACATGCATAAATTATATTTTGTCTCCGCTCTTTCAACATCATGCATTAAGGAATTATCAATACTTTTGAAACTAGCCAATTGATATGAGAGGTACTGCAACATTAATATTACTGCTGATTTCACTGTATACATCAGCTCAGGATCTGACTGCAAACTGGTCTCCTCTTGTAAGCGTTGAGAAAGCCCGAGACCTGAGACTAATTGGTCAGGTGAACGAAGGCTACCTAATAGGAGTTATCTCTGCAAACACAAATAAGAACAAGCAACTCGTTCAATTTGACCCGGAACTGGACAATTACTCAACTATAAATTTGCAATTTGAGGGTGAATCAATAGAATATTGCACCATTCTAAATGGCAAAATAGTTGTATTTAGTTCTGCAGTACATGACAATAAAAAAACAATCAAAGCAAGAATTGTGAGCGATGGTGATTTTGAAGATCCCATTACAATCTGTCAATCGTCTTCTCAGATTGTTTCCTTTCATTTTTCAGTATCACCCAATAGCAAATTTCTTGGGTTGATCGCCGATGCCCCTTATCTAAAAGGAAAGAACGAAGAAATTTCGACATGGATCTTTGATAGTTCCTTGCAGGAAAAATTATATTACAAACTTGCTTTGACCAATAAGAACATGAAGATTAAAATAAATGTCCCGGTGGTCTCGAATACAGGGGTTCTTTTTCTGATCAAGCGATTCAATCAGGGGGCAGACAATACTTACTACGTTTTCTCGATCGATCCTGAAACAAAGAGACACCAACGGAAAACATTAACCCTCATGGGAAAGAGAGTTGCAGATGTGAAGTTTGCATTGGACAATTCTGATAATCTACATATTGCTGGGTTTTATGTTTCTCAGAGCTACCGTATTTATGAAGGAAGTTTTTATTTTAAGCTAGACCAAACTACCAAAGCGATTACGTTCAAGCAGAATGCATTCACTCCTGAATTCTTAGTTGCAGCTGAAGGCAAAAAGAATTATAAAAAATATGGTGGACTTGTAGATTTCAAGATCAATGAGATGGCTTTGCTAAAAGACAAAATTTACCTGACAGCAAATCATAAAAAAAGAACCAAAGTCGAGGAGGGAGGAGTTCAGCATTTTCATTATCAAAAGAATAATCTGGCCTTGATCTGCCTTAAGAAAAATGGCGAAGAGGATTTCAGCAAGACAATTGGTCTACATCAAAAAAGTGAGGATGACAAAGGGTTTTGGAATCAGAATAAAATGATTTTGAGGGATGGACAGCTGATCATTTTCAATAATTTGAAAACACAGGAAGATGTGAAATTAATAATGACCAAACTGACAAGCGATAACAATCTATTGACAGAGGATCTCTCAGGCATTTATAGCACACACGATCTAAAGCTGGGACTTGACTTAAATAACATGGTTACACTCAATGGAGATCTACTGGTGCCCGCTTGGAATTTGAGTAAAGAAAAAGTAGCAGTAGGAGTAATAGCTGATGTCGTTAAGGATCAGGATGAATAAGGTTTTCACAGGTATTCAGCCCCAAATAACGCGTAAAAATAAACTATGCTGCACACCCCGTTGCTTGAACTCGGAATCGTAATCTGATAGTTTTATGGTTGTGTAGATCAAATTGTAACCCAGATCAAAAACAAACTGCTCATTAAATTTGAATTTGACCCCCATCCCTATTAAGCCTCCAAACCCGGTACCTCCCGGTTTCGTTCTTCCGTTTTCAGAAATAACCGTACCGTTATTAGGATTAACACTACCGATCCAAAGTGGGTCCCCTATGTAATAGGTAGATAGATTCCTAATTTTTAAGGTGTTGTCTATGAATTTAGTGGAGGTTGCATTAAATGCCATTGACCAGTAAACAAACGTGTTGTTTTCCTTACTCAAATAATTCTGAAAACCGAAATTAAAGTTCAACCGCTTTTCTTCCCCTAAAATTGGCATGGTTTCAATTGTAGGCTCCGGTGAACCGTTATTAGGATCATCGATCAAAAAAGTAACGTAATCCTGAGTCTTCAGGTTTATGATATCCACATCCCCAATGAGTGCAAAATTATCGCTTACATGAAAGCCTAGATGAACACCAAGCTGCAATGCAGCACTATACTTCATTTGTCCAGGAAATTCACCAAAAGACCAGTCGTAAGACAACTCCTGATCTATTTGGTCCCTATAGTAGGTCGTGTTCAATATCCTTGATATACCATTGATTGTGCCTCCATTGTAAAAATTGGCCGTTTTCTTATTGGCAAAATATCCACCGGCATTTACACCAATAAAAAACTTTTTCAGCTCTCTTGTAGTATTTCCAGAACTGTTCTGACCATAAAGTAAAATGACACTAAAAAGAAAAAAGAAAGTAATACAACACTTCATAATTCAATAGTTAAGCAACGCTTCTAATTGACCTTTAAATCGATCCTTAGGTAAATAATTATTCTCCAAATTAGTAGCGAAAGGCACCGGAGTATCCATACTAGCAGAACGAATCACAGGAGCATCAAGTTCCTCGAAACAATTCTCAGTAATTAAAGCGGAAAGCTCCCCACCAATTCCTCCGGTCAGGCAGTCCTCATGCAATATGATTACTCGACCTGTCTTTCGCACCGATCGGTAAATTGTTTCCTTGTCCAGAGGCAATAACGTTCTTAGATTAATAATATCTGCCGAAATATCAGCATTGTTCTTAACCGTATCTAAGGCCCAATGAACCCCCATTCCATATGTAATGATGGACACATCTGCTCCTTCACTAACTAATTCCGCTTTCCCGATCTCGGTTGTATAATAATCATCATGCGTCTCTTCACTGATACTTCTATACAGTGCTTTGTGCTCAAAAAATAGCACAGGGTTCGGGTCTTCTATGGCGGCGGCTAACAGTCCTTTTGCCTCTCCCGGAAACGCCGGATAAACAACCTTCAACCCGGGCGTATGAACAAACCAAGCCTCATTTGACTGCGAGTGAAATGGCCCTGCCCCTACTCCGGCTCCTGTTGGCATCCTGATTACCACATCAGCTTTTTCACTCCAACGGTAATTCAGCTTCGCAAGATTGTTTATTATTTGATTGAATCCGCACGTTACAAAATCAGCAAATTGCATCTCCATGACCGCTTTATACCCATTGATTGACAATCCCAGAGCAGTTCCAACAATTGCAGATTCACATAGAGGAGTATTTCTTATTCTTTCCTTTCCAAAGCGATCAACAAATCCTTCCGTTACTTTGAACACCCCACCGTATTCAGCAATATCTTGTCCCATGATAATCAAATTATCATGTTTTTCCATCGATTGCCCCAAGCTATCTGAAATTGCATCGATCAATCGTTTATCGCTTTTTTTATCCGTAGCCGGTGTTATTTCTTTAAAATCAAAAGGGAAATAAGTGTCTGAGTATTCCTTTACTGAATCTACTTTGATCTCGGGTTCAGCATAGGCAATATCCAAACAATCGTTGATCTCTTTTTTAATCTCGGCTTTTAATTTAAGGATGTCCGTTTCTGTTAACATCCCTTCCTCCATAAGGAACAATTCAAAATTCGTTAATGGGTCCTTCTTGGACCATTCATCCTGAATCCCCTCGGGATAGTATTTCGTTCCGGAAGCTTCTTCGTGCCCTCTCATTCTGAATGACATACACTCTAAGAGAACAGGTTTGGCCTTCTGAGTCATTTTCTTTTTTATTGAACTCACTGCGTTATACACATCGATAACATTATTTCCGTCAACCTGAATGCTCTCTATCCCGTAACCAATACCTTTGTCAATGAACTGCTTACACCTGAACTGTTCTTCTGATGGTGTAGATAATCCCCACTGGTTGTTCTCAACGACAAAGATCACAGGCAAATCCCAAACAGCAGCAACATTGAGCGCTTCATGAAAGTCCCCCTGACTTGCCCCACCGTCACCTGTAAACACCAGGGTTGCTTTACCTGTTCCTTTAAGTTTGTGTGCTAAAGCAATTCCATCAGCTAAACCGAGCTGTGGTCCCAGGTGTGATATCATTCCAACAATATGATGTTCTTTGGTGCCAAAATGGAACGATCTATCTCTGCCTTGTGTAAATCCTAACGACTTCCCTTGAAACTGTGCAAATAATTTTTCCAGCGGTATATTTCTGCTTGTAAAAACACCCAAATTTCTATGCATAGGCAACATATATTCGTCGTTGTCCATTGCCATCGTGCATCCTACAGATATAGCTTCCTGCCCTATACCGGAGAACCACTTGGATATTTTTCCTTGCCTAAGCAGGATTAACATCTTTTCCTCTATCAACCTAGGCCTCAACAGATTGTAGTATAACTCCTTTTGCAGTTTTTGGGAAACCCCCTTCACACTATATTTTATTGATGTCTTCTCCAATACTATCATGAATAAGAATTGCTTTCCAACAAAAGTATTCATTTTTAATAGCTTCGTCCATTAAGAATTAGCTCAATTTATTACTACTTTTGCAAAAGAACATAATCACTAGCAACTTTTAGTGCTATAAAGTCGTCTACGGGAAAAGAAAACATAACAATGAAAAAAATATTGGCAATTTGCCTGTTACTCTTCTTAAGTTCGCAATTGCTGGCTACTCACATTGCCGGCGGAAATATTGAGGTTAAATACGTCGGCCCAAATCAATATCAGCTGATAGTAAAAGTGTACAGGTCGTGTGAAGGAGGTGCCTCTGCCATGCCGTCTTCCCTCACTGTGGGCATTTACAGACTGGATACCGATGTTCTTTTGTCAAGTCACACGTTAACAACACCTACAGTTACTGCTAATTTGCCATTTGGAGATAGTTGCTATACACCTGCTTCGCTATGTGTTGACCGGGGGGTCTTTACTTCAATTACGATTAACATTCCCGATCATGCCGCAGGCTACTACATACAGACTCAGCTATATGCCCGAAACAATACAATTACAAATATTCTTAGTCCGGGTGATACAGGGATGTCTTTTTATGCTGAAATGCCGGACCCGGCATCCGGGATCAACAATTCTCCGGAGTTTGGCCCTTATCCGGCTGATGCATATCTGTGTGTGGGATTTACTAAATACTTTGATTTTGGCGTAACAGATGCAGACGGTGACTCTCTGTCTTACGAGCTGGTAGATCCATTGGCTTGTGCATCAGCTGCTTCTGCAGCAAACGGCACTTACCCAAAACCCTATCCCCCTATAACCTGGAAACTCATATCAGGAACAACATATAGCCTTGCAAATATTTGTGGCGGTACAACTCCTATGGTTGTTGATCCCGTAACAGGCATTATCAATGCAAGCCCTGCTAATATTGGAAAATACGCATTTGCGCTTAAGGTGCACGAATGGCGTGGAGGCGTGAAAATTGGAGAAACAACTCTGGATATTCAGTATGAAGGTCTTGCGTGCACGGTTGATTCACCTCCACTTTTTACGGCATTAGACGACACAATAACAGTGATAGCGGAAGATCAGATCTGCTTTGACATCATGTCCTATGATAATGACGGAGCAGACACGATCTATTTAACTCCGGTATCCAGCGAATTTGATCTTGTTGGAAACTTTGTTCCACCAACAGCATCGGGCGGTTCACCATCGGGTGATTTTTACTACCTGGACTACATGGGAGATGACACATTGTGGATTCCTCACTTTTTGGATATTGGAGCGGGAGTTTATGAAGGCATTGGAATCATACCTCTAAGGTATTGTTGGGAACCTCCATGTGAGTCAGTAGATTCTGTTTTTGGACTCGACCTGACAACATACTCTTTGGGTTGTTCCGGATCGGATACTACCGTTAAGCACGTAGAGATAGCCGTGGTAAACATTGTTCCCCCTATTCTGTTATCCATACCGGACACCATGAATGTTACCTTTAATGACAGTATTTGCTTTGAGGTCTATGCACGGGATACCATTAACACACAAGACACACTATTTATAGAACCCACAAGTACGTTATTTAATTTTGCGGGAAATTACATCAGTCCGGTAAGTGCCGGCGGAGACAGTGCCTATTATCTGGATTTTATGGGCCTCGATACAATATGGATGCACAACTATGTATACACTTCAAATTTAGCAGTAGGTGCTGTACAGGATGTACCTCTCAAATACTGCTGGAAGGTGGGTTGTGGGGATGTTTTTATTGAGGATATTGATCTTCAGTTCATGGCATACTCTACAAAATGTAATTCAGACACAACCTATAACGGTTCAGCGATACACATCGACCCACCGGAAGGATTTGTTCATCCGGTTGCTAATGTCTTTACACCTAACGGAGATCTGAAGAACGATTATTTTGAACTGGAAGGGATTTCTGACCCATGCTATGACACCATATATGTAGAGATCTACAACAGATGGGGGCTGAAGGTCTTCGAATCTACTGACCCTGAATTTAAGTGGGATGGTAAGAACAAAAGAGGTCAGGACTGTGCCGAAGGTGTATTCTTTGTTCTTATACAAGGTACGTATGGTTCAGAATATGACCCCACAACTGGATTGAGAATCCCAAATGTGGTTGATGATCAGTTTCACCTATCCCTTTTCAGATAATAGATCTTCATAAAGTTCGAGGTATTTAGGTAGGACCTGATTCAGGTCAAATGTTTTCGCTTTTTCAAGTGCCCTTGCTTTATATTCTTCGGCATCTTGGAAAATAATATTGGCATTCTTAACCATTTCATCTATGTTTCCGACTTCATGCAAAAGTCCGCCTATACCATCCTCTATAACCTCTGGGATCCCACCTGTTCTTGAGGCAACGACAGGAGTGCCTGAAGCCATCGCCTCCAACGCAGCCAAACCAAAGCTTTCTGTTTCAGATGGCAGCATAAAAAGATCTGAAATCTGGAGAACATCCTGAGGATATTTTATATTTCCGAGAAAGTGAATGTGCTCGCACGTTTCAAGTTCCCGACATAATTTTTCAACATTGTTCCTTTCAGGACCATCACCAATAAGAAGCAGTACGGTTGGCACTTGCTCTACAATCTTTTTGAATGCATGTACAATATCCGGGATCCTTTTTACCTTTCTGAAATTAGAAATGTGGGTAATGATCTTTTCTCCATTCGGCGCGTATTTTGCCTTTACGGCAAGTGAAGGATTTCTGCCATAATTTTCCAAACGAATGAAATTGGATATTACTTTGACCTCCTTATTAACATTGAAATATCGCAATGTATCTTCTCTAAGACTATTTGAAACTGCGGTTATAGCATCAGAATTATTGATTGCAAATTCGATAACAGGTTGAAAAGATGAATCTTTACCCACCAAAGTAATATCTGTGCCATGTAGAGTAGTAATCAAAGGAATATTGACCCCTTGATCTGCCAATATCTTTTTTGCCATGTATGCAGCGGAAGCATGAGGAACCGCGTAATGCACGTGCAATAGATCAAGCTTCTCGTATTTAACAACGTTTACAAGTTTACTTGTCAGCACCAATTCATAAGGCGTATACGTGAACAAAGGGTAATCCGAAACCCTTACCTCATGGTAATGTATGTTTTTTTTGTAACCGCCTAGCTTAACAGGTTGACTATAGGTTATAAAATGTACTTCATGCCCAATCCTTGCCAGCTCCTTACCCAGCTCAGTAGCTACAATTCCGCTTCCACCATACGTTGGGTATAATACAATCCCAATTCTCATAGATCCAACTTCGATTCGTTCGCCGAATTTACAGCATTATACAATACACGCTGAATCTTTGTCCTGACACCTAAAGAAATAATCTTACGATTCGCTGCATCAGGATACACCCTGTTAGACAGAAAAACATAAACCAGCTTATTTCTGGGGTCGACCCACGTAAGAGTTCCGGTAAAGCCTGAATGACCAAAGCTCTCATTAGAGGTGCATTTACTGCAGGTTGGTCCATTACCGCCTTCCCTCACCGGCTTGTCAAACGCTATCCCTCTTCTGTTACCATTATCCAAAAAGGGGGAAGAAGTATATTTCCGTACAACAGAATCAGACAAATACCTTTTGCCTCCATAAGTTCCATAATTACAATACATCTGCATTACTACACCCAGATCATTCGCATTGGCAAACAATCCGGCATGTCCCTGCACTCCTCCAAACATGGCAGCTCCTTGGTCATGAACATATCCATGAATAAGTTGGTGCCTGAAATAGTTATCATTCTCAGTAGGAATGATATGATCAATGTCGAATTTTTCACGAGGTTGATACCCTATCCGGTACAAGCCCAACGGTTTGTAGAAACAGCTGTCCAAATATCGATCTTGACCCATATTTGTCTGTTTCTTCACTATCTTATTGACAAAATAATATCCCAGATCTGAATATTTATATTTCTTTTTCCCTGCGACCGGGGTTCCTAGAATTCTCTTGAAAATGGTATCCTGATAGCTAGGGTTTAGCCAAAGCCCAGCCGCCACTTCAACTGTATTGAATTTTGTTTTATTCGGGCTGTACAGCTTAAAGCTCGGCTGTCCTTTGTGCAAAGTTTTTACATAAAATGGGATCCAAGAAACAAAGCCGGCCTGATGTGAAAGCATGTCTTTAAGGTTTACATCTTTATAATCCGTTGAGTCGGTCAGATCAGGCAAATAGTCTCCTATGGTCTTTTCAACATCAAATTGACCTTCATCCTCCATTTTCATAAGAACCGCAGCCGAAGAAGCAATTTTGGTTATTGAAGCAACGTCATAGACGTCATTGAGAGTGACCTTTTTATCTCCATCGTAAGTATGCTTCCCAAAAGCTCGGTGATAAAACACTTTACCGTCTTTGATAGCCATGATCTGGCAACCAGGGAAAACACTTTGCCCAATAGCATCTTTAACAATACTATCGATCTGAGCTAGTTTGTTTGGATCAATTCCCAGGTCCTCAGGCATGGTATACTTCAACCTGGTTCTGTCATTCCAAGTAATACCTGCACCAACAGGATAAGCGTGGTTTATGGCTACAGGCAGAACACCTTTTGCCGGTATTCCATTAAACAAAAGCTGTGATGCCAGATCCAATGCCTCACTTTGCTCTTCATAACACACGACTAAAGCCTTCAGATCAGTCATAGAATCCAGCTGACTTAAAGCATAAGGATTCCCGAAATGAACCAGGACAGTTGGCCGCAGAATTGCTAGCTCCCGGATTATTTTTAGCGCATTACTTGTCAGCCCATAATTGTCTTTCACCCTTTGACTAAGATCGTGCGTAGAAACAATGATCAGGTCGTTAGCGGCTATTGTTTCAATGTGTTCCAATACTTGTTTATGCGAACCCTTCATATCTAATGAAAGGGTGTTCAGTTTACAGTACCGATCCATACCTATGTTGAAAAGGTTATTGACATCTGAACCGAGAGAAACGCTCAGTATTTTCTTGGCTTGTAACGAATCCAAAGGCAGTATGTTATCTTCATTTTTCACAACGGTAATCGCCTGTTCGTATATTCTCCGTTTAACCAATTCAGCTTCGATATTATTAAGGTCATTGTATAAGTTGACCTTGTTAATACTAGATCGGTCTGCAGCACCAAATTCTTTCTTATACATAAGTATCTTACGTACTCTCCTGGTAATCTCTTTCGCGGAAATTTCTTTGTTCTTGATGGCTTCCTTGATCTTTTTTATAGCGATCGGAACGTCCTGTGAAAACAACAGCACATCGTTTCCTGCCAATAACGCTTTC